>WLWD01005996.1_pt1 | contig 268557 bp, 176 predicted proteins | sample 6712731 | NCBI WGS metagenome assembly WLWD01 (sample SAMN12718690, study PRJNA576275) | sponge metagenome | isolation source: marine sponge | host: Mycale hentscheli | place: New Zealand: South Island, Marlborough, Capsize Point | collected 2014-11-01 | reverse complement strand
GCTGCACTCCTTCCATCTGCTGCACTTCTTTTCTCTGCTGCACTCCTTACCTCTGCTGCACTCCTTCCCTCTGCTGCACTCCTTCCCTCTGCTGCACTCCTTCCCTCTGCTGCACTCCTTCCCTCTGCTTCACTTCTTCCCTCTGCTGTACTGCTTCCCTCTGCTGCACTTCTTCCCTCTGCTGCACTCCTTTCCTCTGCTGCACTTCTTCCCTCTACTGTACTTCTTTTGTCTCCTGCACTTCTTCACTCTGCTGCCCTCTTTCCCTCTGCTGCCCTTCTTCCCTCTGCTGCACTTCTTCCTCACCTCTTCTCTCTCCCTCACTTCCTCCCTCACCTCCTCACTCTCTCTCTGCTGCACTGCTCGAATCTGTTCCTTGTGTTCCACCGATTCATGGCTATCACATTTGCTTTTTTTTGGTTCGGATTCACTTCCTTTGAAGCCACAAGGTCTCTTTTTCCTAAAATACTTTCTGATATCCATTAGCTACTACTCAGCAACTTCTACAGTCTGCCAAAGCAACAAATATACCCTTACCAACCAGGCAGCTGCTTCACAATGACCAGTGCTAAAAGCAACTTTCAAACTGGAACTGGTGATCCATAAAATGATACACCTACTCCATTCAAACTAGAAGGATAACCTATTAGGAGTCTGTGCTTAATTAATGTCAGAGCTATTCAGCTTTCAAAATGAACAAAGCTGTATATTAGAGGTAATCAATTGATCAATACATAAATATAATAAAATAAGTTTAATTTCCTTACCTTATTAGTATTGCAAGGACAAAAAAAAATACAACTATAAGGTCGCTATTTGACTTTCCCCCCCCCCCCCGTAGCAAAAAATCCTGTATCAAACCCTGGCTGGTACTTTCAACGGCTGGTACTTTCAACGGCTGGTACTTTCAACGGCTGGTACTTTCAACTACTGGTACTTTCAACGGCTGGTACTTTCAACGGCTGGTAGTTTCAACGGTTGGTACTTTCAACGGCTGGTACTTTCAACGGCTGGTACTTTTAACGGCTGGTACTTTCAACGACTTGTAGTTTCAACGGCTGGTACTTTCAACGGCTGGTACTTTCAACGGCTGGTACTTTCAACGATAGGTACTTTCAATGACTGGTACTTTCAACGACTGGTACTTTCAACGACTGGTAGTTTCAACGACTGGTACTTTCAACGGCTGGTACTTTCAACGGCTGGTACTTTCAACGGCTGGTACTTTCAACGGCTGGTACTTTCAACGACTGGTACTTTTAACGGCTGGTACTTTCAACGACTGGTACTTTCAACGGCTGGTACTGTCAACGGCTGGTACTTTCAACGACTTGTAGTTTCAACGACTAGTACTTTCAACGACTGGTACTTTCAACGACTGGTAGTTTCAACGACTGGTACTTTCAACGACTGGTACTTTCAACGACTGGTACTTTCAACAACTGGTACTTTCAACGACTGGTAGTTTTAACGGCTGGTCATTTCAACGACTGGTACTTTCAATGACTGGTTTCAAGTTTCAACGGCTGGTACTTTCAACGGCTGGTACTTTCAACGGCTGGTACTTTCAACGACTGGTACTTTCAACGGCTGGTACTTTCAACGGCTGGTACTTTCAACGGCTGGTACTTTCAACGGCTGGTACTTTCAACGGCTGGTACTTTCAACGGCTGGTACTTTCAACGGCTGGTACTTTCAACGGCTGGTACTTTCAACGGCTGGTACTTTCAATGGCTGGTACTTTCAACGGCTGGTACTTTCAACGGCTGGTACTTTCAACGGCTGGTACTTTCAACGGCTGGTACTTTCAACGGCTGGTACTTTCAACGGCTGGTACTTTCAACGGCTGGTACTTTCAACGGCTGGTAGTTTCAACGGCTGGTACTTTCAATGACTGGTACTTTCATTGACTGGTACTTTCAATGGCTGGTACTTTTAACGACTGGTACTTTCATTGACTGGTACTTTCAACGGCTGGTACTTTCAATGGCTGGTACTTTTAACGACTTGTAGTTTCAACGACTGGTAGTTTCAACGACTGGTACTTTCAACGGCTGGTACTTTCAACGGCTAGTACTTTCAACGACTGGTAGTTTCAATGACTGGTAGTTTCAATGACTGGTAGTTTCAATGAATGGTACTTTCAACGACTGGTAGTTTTAACGACTGGTATTTTCAACGACTGGTACTTTCAACGACTGGTACTTTCAACGGCTGGTACTTCATATTGTTACAGCCAGGGTAAGTTGAGTATCATTTGTATATGTGTATGTCTTGGAAGGCCGTGTGTGCATGACAGTGGTAAAATACACTAATAGCAAACAAAAACATTGTGTTGTGTTTGTATTGTTTAGAGGAACGTATTCGTACAACCGTCGTGGTGATCTTTATGGGCCGTAGAATCATATTTATATTGTTGGAAAGCTCAAAGCAAACTCTATAATTTGTTGGTAAGTGTTTAGACGAGCAAAAAAAAAAAAATATATATATATAAATTAAATGGTAATTAATTTGATTAACCATTGTTGCCCGAGGTCGTCGATGCGCGGTGAAATAAAGTTCGGAAGGAAAGGGTTAAGGGTGGAGACCCATCTGCCTCTGGCAATTTCTTGGTGTAATTGTTTGTGTAATAACTTTTAAATATGAAATGTTGTAACAATTTGCATATGGTAGGCTTACTCTTGGTTTTATAATCTTCCTATACAGCCAAAATATAGAACGAGAGCATATTGGTAAGTTAAGATATGAGTAAAATGTTTCTACGCACGTTTTACATAGTTTCTCCACAACCGATAGCTTTTTCAACAATCCAAGGCTCTCCAGCTTTCTTTCCTCGAGCCCCATCTCTGTACATTTAGTTTTTAACAACTACAAATTTATTTTTCTAAATTTGTGAATCTAGACATCCTATCAACAAAATCTAAACGTATATGTATCCCACTTACTTCCGTCACAGAATAAATGTTCATAGTTTGAACTTCATGTTGTGATCCCTTCGAGCTCAACTTTTATACTGCCGCTATAATAAAGCATTTTGCAGATGACCGCAAATTGCAGCAGCTTCTATTCTAAGTTTGCGTGAAACTAAAAATGCCCATCCCGGTTACAGCTCAGCATTTTGGTACAACTTGAATCTCGTCCGAAAGAAAGGTTGGATTATGCTTTTTTGCCAGTGGATAGTAAACAGAAGATTGAAGGAATCACTGAATCGCGAGTAAGACTAATAGTATTTAGCTGCTGAGAATTTGCTTCCAGTCTGATAGTGTTCGAATTTGACGCTTCGTATTGCAAAATAAGCTAAGGAACTCCGAGTTTTCTTGTCTTTGGTATGGATATTAGCTTAGCCTCATCATTTCAGTTAGTTTAGAACAATGTCTATATTAATTGTAGGCATGCATTATGAACTACATATTGCTTTAATTTTTGTATGTAGGACTAATTCAAGTAACACTGGTGAGTTGTGACTTCTCTATTCTACATGCAGCAGTTTCAGGACCTGGAGTAGAGAATGACACCCTCCTTTCATCCTTTGTCAGAAGGATCCTGAATCATTTCTCCATGTGATCAGTGTATCCATCTTGTACTGAGGTGGGTATACAGATGCTTGGATGAATTCTACACAGTTTACAAACAGCACTGAAGGTATCAGCTGCTTATTAGTATTTTTCTTTTGTGATAATTTTTTTTGTTGGAGTTCTCACTGCTTGTGATTGTATTCCTCACAATTGCAGCTGACACTCATATAGTTGTTGTGTCACTATCTTTCCAATCTGGTATGGGTTGAGGTGAGCCACTGAAGTATTGTGGTAAAGCTTCCTCAATTACATAGGCATTATTTGATGTACTTTGAAATGAATGGTTGACAAACTAACAAACAAATACCGGATTCTGTAAATCACACTAAGTAGACTGTTGTCACCTTGTCTTGATTTCACTTGAGTCAGAATGGATCTTGTTGTCCTCCCTGAACAAAATACCACAGAAAGGCCTGCTTTGTGGCATACTCTCTTTATCTTTTCACTCATGCCTTGTACATAGGGGAGGGTCATGATTGTCTTAGTCTCCAGCTGTAGCTCTTCCTTGTCGATAATATTCTTGTTAATGATATTTCAAAGGATTCTATTCACCATGGCATCTGGGTACCCATTGCTCCTGAAAACTGATCTTAGATGATTGGCCTCTTGGGCCAGGGAGGTCTGATCTTTGCAAATTGGTTCAGCATGATGATTCAGAGTGTTGATGATTCTATTTTTGATACATGCAGTGAGGGTGGTAAGAGCGATAATATAGATAGCGGTCTGTGTGTGGTTTCTTGCAATATATTTCTGTTTTGATCTTGTTGGGGCCAGTGACAGTGATGTCTATGAATGGTAACTGTTAGACTCAGTCTCCATGGTAAACTGGATGGTAGGCTGTATGGAGTTGAGATGGTTCAGGAACTCATCCATGGAGTCTTGGTTATGGGGCCATAGAGCAAAGGTGTCGTCCACATAACGTAACCATAGCGATGGCTTTTTTCTTTTTTAACTGACTTATTCTAAGGTAATTTCCTCAGAGTATTCCATAAATATATTGGCAATAATTGGAGAGAGGAGACCCCATCTCTGCACCTTCACCTTGACTGTAATAGCTGTCCTTGTTTATGAAGTATGTGGATAAGCACATTCTGAGGAGGTTCATTATTGTTGGTAGAGAGAAGTTCGTACGATCGGATAGAGAAGAATCAGTGCTTAATTTTTCTTTAATTATGTTAAGAGTTTCAGGAACTGGGACCTTGGTAAACAGAGATGTAATGTCAAAGCTGATCATCATTTCATCTTGCTGTATTTGATTATTTCACTGAAATGGGCTGAGTTTCTCACGTATGAGGGTGTCTGTCCAACAGGTGGAGAAATGATCTTAGTGAGATATTTTGCTAGATGATATGTAGCAGACCCTGTTGTGCTGATGATTGGATGTAAAGGAACAATATCTTTGTGAATCTTTGGAAGTCCATACATGCAAGATAGGCAGTAATGTGTGGGATTAAGCTTCTTGTATGATTCCTTGTCTAATTCACCTAGTTCAGTAAGATGTAGAAGATTTTGATGTGTTTCTCTTTCAAATTTCTTCGTGGGGTCTTTGTTGATCGCTAGTAGAACCCATCATGAAATATCTCTGCCATCTTTTTGTGTAAGTTTGCTTTATCTAGTATCACTGTTGCATTACCTTTGTCTGCAGGAAGGATAACATTTGAGTTGTCCATCCTTAAATCTTTCATATAACTATATATATATATATATATATATATATTCAGCCATGATATGCTACCTGTTGTTAAATAAGTCGTACTCAACATGAAGTTATGTAATTGTCAAATATGCATTGGTAGCAACGTCAAAGAATATTGGATTACTGATGTGGGAGCCAGCAATCACATATACAATGAGTGATCAATCTTCAAGGAATTTCTGCAACTGCAATCAGAAGAGACGGTTTCACTAGGAGATAGCAGTGTGCTAGATGTGAAGGGAGAAGGAACTATGCGCATGGAAATGATTCTTCAAGATGGTACTAAGAAGAAGTGTATGTGAAGTATTGTTCTCTATGTACCTAACCTTGCATACAATCTAGTGAGTGTTTCTATAGAGCCACAGATGCAGGCAAAACAGTTGACATTGATGAGTCCATGTGTGAACTCAGGAATGAAGACGACGAAGAGTTATTGGTTCATGAAAGGGCAGTCTGTATTACCTGAAGTGCACTGTGGAGCCCCAGGATTGTGTAAATATTACCCGAGTTTACACAAAGGGACTATGGCATTGAAGATTCAGACACCTGTGCGAGCATAGTATGATGAATTTAGTAAGCAATGAACTTGTCAACAAACTCAACTTCAACTTAACTTGTGAAAATGGAACAAAGCTGAACAACAGAAAGCTTTTTTTCACTTATTGTCATGTCAGTATCGTCATCACTGTTATACCTTATCACTTCCTGTGAATTGCCCAATGATGCTTGAGATTCCCTCAAGAAATACTTTGAGTGTGAAGCAAACAAATTGTGACTTAAGAAGCAGTACTTGTGCTAAGAAATGAATGAGGGCACTCCAATCAATGAACGTTTGAAGGAAATAAAGGTACTTGACCTTACCCTATGTATACAGTCTGGCATTAAAAGAAAGGGATAAGCAATCTCCAGAATTTAGCAGCAGAAACATATGTACCAATACTGGGTAAAAGGCAAACTATCAAAAACTTAAACGGAAAACCATTTAAATACTATTACTGCTACTACCAGAAGTTTTGAAGCCGCAGTGACTACTCGGATGTTAACCACGACGAACCGTATCAGAGAGGTGTGGAATAGCTCCCATTGCTACAGTTACGAGAAGTTTGAGATGCCAGCACTGGTAGACGTTGGAGGCTGGGACAACTTAATGGAGAGCGAGGTAGCATCAGTTGTAGTGTTCTTCGAAGCAAGTTGCTTTCACTGGCAGTAACCAATACATCTCCATACTAACATGAACTAGAACACATGTAAATGTTCAGTTGACTTCTTTTTAGGCTACTAAAACTTCTCTTTATTCTGAAACAGGTTAGTTGTTTTTGGTTTGTTTTGTTGTTCTGTCGACAGCCTCATCTTCATTCATTTCTATTATCTTAATAATGAGCAAGCTGTTAGATCCACCTTGCTGCCAGCATTTTGTTTCTAACTATGAAGGGGTTAAATGTCACATAGCTATGTATTAGGTTTTTAGTTGAGCAATAAAGACTGAAATAAGAATTATTGAATGGTTTTGACATGCAAGTACTTTACATAGTTGCATCAGTGTTAGCTCTTTATGAATGCATTGTTCACTATCCGATGGATTTTAAGCAACAATAGTGATTGTGATTGCTGCTTGCGGGCCTGCTTCAAGCAAATATATGTGACTTGATTGCAACTGCATGGTGAAGATTTATAAGGGGACTTCATGAAGGGTCATGTTATGTCAGAGCTTGCACGATTTTATATAATGTTAAGTTGTCCAAGTTAATTTGACATAGTCAAGCTAGGGTTGATATCTGCACATATTCCTTTCCAGGATGGAACCTATAGGCCTCATGCAGTCAGATGGGAAGAGGCCAGATGGCTGATGTCTGCTGATGTGGGATGCCAATTGCCTGCTGAAGCCGCAGAGGAGAGGAAGATAAAAACAATTGGGGCCTTCCTCCTTGTCATATTTTCGTACCAGTAGCCATCGAGTCTTAGACAGCAATTGATCCAAGGTCAGTAGTCTCCCAGAAGGCGTAGGGGCGCAGGACTACAGGAGAAACTAGAAAACCAAGATTGACAGAGTATTTGATCCAGCATCTATGGGTTGCAGTCCAGCAGAGAACTGTGCCGCAGTACAATTTGTCTTATTTTTTTTATTTTTTTTTATTTGGAAACTGTGTGCTTTTCAGTTTTTGTTGGTGTTATTAATTTGGCCACCAAATAAAAGTGAACTATAATAATAATAATAATAACGATAATAATAACAATAATAACGATAATAATAACAATAATATCAACAACGACAAAAAACAAGAACAAAAAAACAACAAAAAAACGAAAACAAAAAAACTCAAAGGGTCATTTTGGTAGGAAACAAAAACTATCCTTGAATAGAGTTGTAGTATACGAGAATAGGTACTAAATAATAATAAAAAGTATCATTGTAATAATGAAACATATTAGTGAACTGGCTCTGCTGCATGATGAACAGTTAGCTAGCTAATATTCCAGTGGGATATCCAGACTAATTTCATTAGTGAACTGGCTCTGCTGCATGATGAACAGTTAGCTAGCTAATATTCCAGTGGGAATATCTAGACTAGCTTCATTAGTGAACTGGCTCTGCTGCATGACGAACAGTTAGCTAGCTAATATTCCAGTGGAATATCTAGACTAGTTGTAGTATACGAGAATAGGTACTAAATAATAATAAAAAGTATTATTGTAATAATGAAACATATTAGTGAACTGGCTCTGCTGCATGATGAACAGTTAGCTAGCTAATATTCCAGTGGGATATCTAGACTAGCTTCATTAGTGAACTGGCTCTGCTGCATGATGAACAGTTAGCTAGCTAATATTTTAGTGGGATATCTAGACTAGCTTCATTAGTGAACTGGCTCTGCTGCATGATGAACAGTTAGCTAGCTAATATTCCAGTGGAATATCTAGACTAGCTTCATTAGTGAACTGGCTCTGCTGCATGATGAACAGTTAGCTAGCTATCATGTAATTTATGTTGTCATTCTTGGTGTCATCTTGTTCTCTGATAATTTTCATTTCATTATTCTTATACAATACTGAATCTATTATTGGATATCCATTTTGTTGAAAGGTGTCTGATAGTTGAGCTAATTATTGTTCAAAGAGTTTATTTTTCAGGAACCCTAGTAAATAAACTCATATCAAAACTGAGCTTTTTATCAGTGTCTTGTAAATTTTTGGATTAAATGTTTAGACTTTTTTTTATAAATGAGGAAATTGAACCAACTAATTTACCAATCTCTCTTACAAACACACACACACACACACACACACACACACACTCACACACACACACACACACACATATATTCATGAACAAGCCATGTCACTCGCATCAAACATGCACACATGACACAACATCTCACCAGTCGTGGCATCTTCAATTGCAGCTGAGATTTGAGATATGCTGTCAAAACAAATCCAAACAAATATAAAAACAGATAATATAGGCATTCTGTTCATGTCTCCATGATTTGTGCAACATGTAGTGGTTATCTAACCATCATCTAAGCCAATGTATTAATCAGCATACCTGTGTGGTTAGCTATAACTGGTCAAACCTGTTTTGTCAGTCAGTCTTTTCTCTTATTTTTTGTAGTTTACTCAGTTCTTGATTCTAGTTTTGTCTATGTTGTTTGACTATTGCGAATAACTATCTATATATCAGGGGGGCTCCACAGGGGGGGCGAAGGGGCAATCGCCCCCTGAACTTCCAAAAAGGGGGCATTGCCCCCCAACTTTCACATTATCATGTCATGTACACCATTACATACTCACACATCATTGGATTATTTATTAAAAACTATTCTTAGATATGTAAAATGTGTGATGTCCTTGATAATACCTCATAATGCAATCTCAGCATGTGATCAGGTCCATGAGCTGCTATACAGTGAAAGCATCTTCCCCTCTCGTTGAAAAGGAAAGCACCTTATGATTATGAGCAAACTTACAGTAAAAGCAGAAAATCTTCCTTTTAGAGGTACACAGAGTAATCCAAGAGTATTTGAAATACCATGAAGGAAGAAACCATCTATCTTTCTTAACAAAGAGAGACAAAGTACCTTCTTCCTGTGGTTGGTAGGGTTTATTTTCATCAGAACAACAGATACTCATGCAAGTACTGTCATCTTGTCTGACTGCATCTTCTATTGTTGTAGGCTCCATTTCAATATTGACCCCAGCCTCTTTAACAGATGATGCCAACAATTCACTTCCCTCCTCAGTATGAGAGCCAGCAACAGTAGCATCAGGTTCAGAGGAATCAAGCCTTATTCTTTTCTGCCAAATCTCTACTAAACTCTTCTGAGACCTCTTCATGTTGATTCTAGCTATATCAGGTTTTGACAATTATAAGAAGGCCTTTGAGAAATTTAAAATTCATGACTCCTCGGACTCCCATCAGGAGGCCAAGCTTAAGTGGAACTCCCTTAAAAATCCTTCCGTAAGGGAATGGCTTTGCGTGGGGGTGAGGAAGGTGAAGGGAATCTACCACAGTTATTATCCTGTTGGTCTGCTGAAAATGCAGACCTAAAGAGTTGGCTCAAGGAAAGAAAGTATCTATCCCATGACAAATAGTCAATGAGATGATTAGTTTAGTGGGCCAAACTGTACTTCGAAAGGTTATAGCAAGCATTAAAGCCTATCAGCCTAACTGGTTTGCCATCATAGCAGATGAAGCGACTGATGTAAATTATCACGAACAGTTGAATTTATCAGTAAGATATGTTACTAATGATTATAGCATCAATGAAAGCTCTTTAGGATTGTTTTGCTTGCCCGATACAACAGCTAAGACAATAACCATGGCCATGAAAGACATTCTTATCAGGTGTGACCTACCTCTTGCTCTTTGTCGTGGACAAGCATTATGATGGTGCTAGTGCCATGCAGGGAAAAAGAAAGGGTGTAGCTACACTTATCAGACATGAATGTTCAGCTGCACTTCCCGTTCACTGCTTAGCGCATTCATTGAATCTTTGCTTACAGATTACAGCAAGACAAGTGCCCTTCATACGTGATGCCATTGATTTAGTAAGCGAGATAGTAGAACTAATCAAATATTCCCCCAAGCGTAAACAGCTCTTCTCTGAAAAGTTGCTTGGTAGTGATAGCCCAAACATCGGGGTCAAACCACTTTGTCCCACTCATTGGACGTTGAGAATGGAAGCAATAAATACTATCCTGACACAGTATGAAGTGATAATGGATACTATGGAAGAAGTTCACAACACTACCCATGATGAGTATGGTTTGAAGGCATCAGGAATCCTTGCTTCACTTGAAAAATTTGAAACCCATTTTCAGTTTGAAACTGGGTCACCTTCTGTTTAGTGCAGCTGAGGAAACCTCAAGGGTATTACAGGGAAAGGATACTTCTATTCAGGAGGCAGTCTCAGCTGTAAATTTGACACATGCATTCTACCAGCGGCAGAGAGAATAAAATAATTTTGACCACTTTTATGGAGCCACAGTTGCATTGGGGAGCAAATTGAAACTTAGTGAGCCTAAACTTCCTAGGTACAGGAAGATTCCAGCAAGGTAGTGAAAGTCAACCCCATCAGTTTAGTTCCCCTAAATCTATGTTCCGACAACAATATTTTGCAGTATGTGATCTTATGATTCAAGAATTGACTGATCAATTTGAGCAGAAAACAATTATGGAGCCTGTACTTGCATTGGAATCCCTATTGCTTAAAGCTGCAAATGGAGAATGCTTCGATGAAGAGCTGGGTAAAGTGAAACAGTCTGTATTTCAATCAGACCTTGATTTTGATCAACTATCCAGACAGTTGGGAGTTTTGGTAGATGTCATTCACCAGGTATTGCCCTCAGTCAGAGAAGTCACCAAAGTACGTACAATTTGTGATGCCATGAATGTTCAAGATACACATTGTGCTTGTATCTTACTGTGCCTATTACATCTTTAACATCAGAAAGAGCCTTTTCTACTTTGAAACGAGTGTTACCATACATGAGATCATCAATGACGGAAAATCGTTTGAACAATTGCATGATTATGCACATCCACAAATGTTAACTGATACTTTAAATTTACATGAAATAGCAAAAGAGTTTATTCATGCCAAGGAAGAGAGACTAAAATATTTTGGAAACTTTCATACTCAGTAACTTAGTAATTATTGTTCACCATTATTGTGTTTTGAAAAATTTTCAGTCATTAATTGGCGAGCGAGCGTAGCGAGCGAGACACTTACAGGGGCAATACAATCGAAAATCGGGGATGTTTGTTTATTTAGATATATGTATGGACGTATGTATGTCATTTTGTACTTTGACCCTCCGTATTTTTGTGTTCGCTCCGCGTTCGACCCCGTCCCAAACTTCACTAAACAGAATCCTCCGGTTTAGCGACCATTACCCGTATCACCTTAGAAATTGAATTGTTTACGGCTTTGAATTGTTTTGTGGGTGCAGTTAAAACTCAGAATCTTATGGGAGCTCCATTTCTATTCGAGTTAGAGGCGGTGGTAAATTAATGTGCTATTTGTCACTGTTATAAGCCCTACTCAACAGTATTTACTTAAAAATGCATTGTCCACTAGACGAACCACGAAGGTAAGTCTTGCGTAGGTATGTTCAGTTGTGTGAAAGTATTGTGTGTTACAACTACTATTAAGAATATCACAAAGAAAATTTTAAATAACGTGATTTGATTTTGTTGCTTCTTTTTCAATTCAAACTGTTGCGGTATGACATTGAAACCCCTTTACCTCATATGTAATTTAAAAACTCGACTTTATTTTAATAGCTTGAGTGTTAGTTGTTAAAATCAAATTTAACAATAGTGTAGTTTAAGGCTCGCTCGCCATTTGTGCTCAAGCACACCACTAGTAATATATATATATACAGTAGTGAGTGCGGTCAAATGGAGGGTGTGGCTAAATAGAACTTTTTTGCCCCCCCCCCCAACTTCAGGTACCTTCCTCCCCCCCTGTATATAAAGTATCTTTAAAGTTGTCAGAGATTAACATTTGCTAGCCATTGACCTGAACTTGATACTCAGGAAACATCTCTCTTGAAGACGAACAAGTCTATTTTGCATTGGCAGGAAAGAGCTCTACATTATTAATGGTCCTTCAAGCCAGATACCTAGTTGGGAACTCACCCGGTAAACTGGTTCTTTTCTGCTACTCTACAGTTTGGTTGTTCTACATTGTCAAATACCCAATTGATTGGCTCAGCACAAGCATATTTGTACGTTGATCTTGTTCATTCTGCCTAGGTATAAGGCTATTGATCTTGCTTCTGGATGAAATATACTCACCATTGGAATAATTGAAACTTCAAAACAAGTGCTTCTTGCCGTATCCTCTATAACTCATTACTATTTAACCACAGTGGGCTGTGTCTAACCACAGGTTATGGCTGAGGCTAATGTGAGTGCTCTCCGAAGAAGGAGAGCACAGATATTATAGGCATTCATTTGTTAACATTTATGCAGTATAATTGTATCAATTGATTATACTGATTACTGGTGCAACTGCCTCCAATTTGTATCTATTCTCACTAAAGGGGACATCATCCCACACAGCTGTGCCACAAAACTTGCTCCTTCAACAACAGAAGTTTATTTACAGTGAAGATGAAAGATAGTGAGCTACAAATTGCAGCAACATCACGGGGCACAGGCTGTCTCATTGTTAGTCTCACAGAAGAGAGGCTACTCCATTATCAGACCACATTCCATACAGAAACACTTACAAACCACTTTTGAGGTTGCAAAAATACCCCATCATAACCCCAGCTCTTTCTTCACCAGAGCCCTCTCTCTATTATTTATGTCTTTATCCAATAAAGATAAAGCCAATCTTCAACTAAACTGTACAACTCAGTAAAGTTTGTACTCAAATTAATTTCTTGAACTATTTTTCTGTAACTTACTATTCGAGATACTCCAGCATTAAAATGCTACAAGAAAACACCTTAAACTTGTGCAGAGAAATAGGCCCTATATTTTGTTAAGTTGATGTACAGGCGAATTCTGCGGCGACGCTGAACTGAAACAAGCTTTTAAGCGAAGAGAACGCTGAGGTTGACTATAACCCGAACTACTCGGAGGGACTATAACCCGAGCTGGAACCTTAATTTGGGGGTGGGGCTACTAGTATTGGACTGTCTTGCAGACTTTGGCAGCGAGTGGCACAGTCGGCCAAATTCAAAATAAAGTGCGGGTGACTAAAAATTATTTTTTTGGTGGTATGGAAATAACCCTAAAAGGCTTATAAACCTACCATTGTCATTATCTATCTCTTCTCATTCTGTAAAGGGGCGTGGCAGTACTTTTAAAGTGCTAATAATAGTTTCCACATAGAATTGAATAAAGAAAGCATCCAAAATCACTGCCACAAACCTGACATTGTACACTTCCAACAAGATATTGTCAGACAAGAGAGGTGATGGATCAATATACACTGCCAACAAGATACTGTCAGACAAGAGAGGTGATAGATCAATATACACTGCCAACATGACACTATCAGACAAGAGAGGTGACAGATCATTGTACATTACCAACTGGACTGTCAGACAAGATAGGGGGTGAAAATTTTGCTGGAGTAGTTAGTGCAGTAGACAGATATTCAAACAAGCCATACTTGCTAAACCTAGCTTTGAAAGGGTAGCTGACATTGGAATTTCTATTTGTGGTTGAGGAGGGCCATTCACAGTAATTAGCTGACGGTAATTAATTGCCGCAATAGTGTAGCAAAAGAAATTTGGTATGGCCATGTTCCCTGACCCTTTGTACAAGTAGTGGTTCAATGAAGTACCGATAAGTGCCATACAATAATACAGGGCAGCAGTTGGTAAAGGGTCTGGCTACACCAGACTACCAGTGACATACTGGTAACTAATATCAAACTATTTGACAATCACATACTATGTTTTTGTTATTATATAACACTGTGTTAAGCATTTTTAATGAAAATATATTTAAAAGTAACAGTAGAAATAAATTAACATTGTGTAAATTTGAAATATGGGATGTTGTACAAAAAATGTAAAGTGCAATACAATGAGTGTTTTGAAATGTATGTCCATGTGGCTTTGTCAGATTTCATTCCACAATTCTATTACACAAAAAATATGATAATTCAAATGCTACAATAATAACAATATACTTACTGGAGCTGTTGCTGTATTTTATCTGCCACATAATTACATTCTCCTGTTTGGAACAGTACAGTAACAAACTCCTTGAGAGCTGAGGGTCTCGATGAAAAAACTTCACGAACGTTATCCAAAAGAGTCCTTGCTCTGTCTTTGTTAGTCAGGTCTTTGCGCTCACGAAGTTCGTCATAGGTATCTTGTGATATGAGTTCATTGCTGCAGCAGTAATCAGCTACTGTCATAACACAAGGCGTCACTGAGTGGACCAAGTCAGGATACACTTTCTGAAATAACGTCAAGTAATTTTTACCTAGAAAAAAAAAAAAGCAAAGTAATAATAACCAGCTGCACTGCACAATAAATGATAATTAAATACTCAATTTACTTGTGGCAACCTCCAGCCCAGGGCATTGCTTCTTGTACTTCTGAAAAAAGAAATAGAAGTAACTATGGCATGAAACTACAGTAGTATTTCTACATACCTGTCCATACCAAATGAGGTGTCTATTGTTAAGTACAACTGCTTGTGGGTTGTTTGGATTGAAGAGACATTTCATGACTTTGGGGACAGAGTGCGCTCCATCAACAACCCCGAGATGATTCCCTCCTTCATGTGAACGACAGTCAAAGGCAAACTGGTAGTCCATGGAGCTGTTGTAGTTCATTCTGGAACTAGCCTTCTTTAGAGTGTCCTTTATTTCTTGTTTTAAAGCAGTACATTCGTGGTGAATGGAGTCTTGGAATGTAGGATCACACGAAACTACGACTTCAAAATATTTACATCGAGATATAAATGTTACACAAATTAAATTGGATCCGTACAAAAAGGGCACCATGTTTTTCTTGACACCTTCTCTAATGAAAGTAAAGGACTTGTTAGATATGAGACAAGCCATGGAAGCAGGAAAGAGTCCCATAGGAGTAAACCCACTACTGAAGTATATCAAGAGAGGCTCCACGAAACACGACCTACAGGATTCTTTGTGGAATTGGTCCAGTTCCTTTGCACTAGTATTTTCTAACACGCAAGGCATGATGTATTCTTTCTCTTCTTCTAACACTGAGTTAGTATCAGAAGATTTGACTGACACAATCTCAGCTATCAAGTGAAGATATGCAAGCAAAGCTACCAGTTGCTCTGGTGGAATCAGGTCTCCAGAAATGTCAGCTGTAGCTGTCTTCAAATCTGTCACAGAGAATCGACCTGTCTTTCTAAATCTCTCGGATGTGGCCTGACCTACGCTATTAAAGCACATGGCTTTAAGAATGACACCAGTGATACTGTCATACACTACCTGGATGTCTATGATGACCAGGTCCTCCAAACCAGGAACACTGTGGAAGTACATCAGAACACCGGCATGGTGGTGAAGAAACCACAGAGCTGCTCTGGTCTCGTAGGGTGTCATATTGAAGGCATGGGACAAGGCCAAGCAGGTCTCCAGGCTGGCTGTCCTCACTTCTCTCATGCGAAGACATAAGCTGAACAGAAGCCACACAGCTGGAATTTTCAGCTTTTTAAAGTGATTCTCCATGGCATTCTCCAGTAGCTGATGCAAGTGATGGATTTCTTCTACTCCGCCTCCCATGTTGTCCAAAGAAACAACAAGCTTGTCTTTTGAGCAGAACTGAACTATGCCTTTTTTGTAGGAGTCAGTGTCTCGAATCACTTTTTGAAGCTGTGAGTCGACTGTAGCGATGACTTCCTCAGAAGCCTTGTCTTTGTGAGTGCCCACTATGTACACTATTGACTTGGAGGACTCCAGTATCTCACCAATGGCTGAGTTGTCTGTTCCAGGTAGAGGTTGAAGGTGGGTGGAGGAACTGAAACAAGATATACTGGCCAGAGTGCGTAAAAGCATCTCTTGCAGAGTAAACTCTGATTTCTCTGGTGCAGTTGTCTCTCCTGAAGCTCTCTGATAAAAGACACGATACTCCTCATTTAGTTGGAACTTGTAGCTAAAGAACAGCAAGTAGAGGCCAGGTCCTATGGTGAGTGCTGGTAGCATGTCCATCAGCTCAGGCTGACCTCCGGTGTCCTCCATTCTCAAAAAAGCTTTAAAAGAGTGCTTCACTTTTTCTGCAAAGTGTGGTTGTTTGGACACTGTCTCGAATATGGCAGCTATTTCAGAATAATCTGGTGATGATACTGCCTGATCAGCTGGTTGGTCATGTGCTGTTGAGAGTGGAGTGATTTCCTGATGCCTGGGTTGCCTACTTCTTGCAAAAGATTTCAATCTTGCCATCATATTCTGAAATAATGAAGGTTGGGGTGGCTCTTCCACAGAGTGAGACTGCCCTGTACTGCTAGCCTGACTGACCTCTGCCCTGGTGTCACTACCTCCATGGGAATCAGCAGTAGCTTCAGAAGTGGATTCAGTCACCAAACTATCTTTGAGAGTGTGAAAGAGTAGAGATGCTTCTTCAATGAGATTCTTTACAATGGTCCAGTTTGTGGTTTTTTCTGCTGTAGCTGGATCAGAGTTGCCTTGGACTAACATATTGGAGCAACACTGTACTGCGCCTGTGCTGCCATGAATCTGCTCCTCTTCTTTAGCTGACAGAAGATCTATGATCTCTTTCTTTATTCTCCTGAGAGTTGTACTCTTGCCTTGTCTTGGAGGACCAAGGGACATAAACTTTAAAGACAGAAGCTCCAGCACTTCCTTGGAAACAATGTAGTGTTTATATGCATCTTCATACTTGAAAGCTATTGAACATAAAATAAATTAAGCATTACAGCTAAAGTGTTGCAAATAAAGCAATAATTACAGTTATTGCAGCCTCATTGGTTATACTGTACAAGTAACCCACACACTACACCAGTACCATTAGCTGGCTCCTGCAATACAGAGTGTGGGCAGCTGTTTTTATAGCCTGGAGCTAAAGCCTGTGCACTCTAGCACTTGCAATTTTAGCAAAGGCAATCAATTACCTTACTTATTACAATATCATAATTAATATAATAAATATTTAGTTTTAACATAATTAACACAATATTAAATAATAATATTCTAGTTATTATTATAGTACAAGTTTTTAATACCTAACTTTGGTTTCCCATATAATCTATCAATGGGACATTCTAAAGAGAAGCCAATTTCACTGAAGGCAAGATATGGCTTTCTAGAGATGCTGCTATTTACTTACACTAACCTGACAGAGTTCCTTTGTGTACTCCATCTCTATTAGCAACCAGCAACTGTCCAGTAGACAAGACTGCAGTAGCTATCCATCCACTATGCTTCCTTGCTGGTCTATCTCCCTCACTAGTAATCTCAATCCACTCCTCTGTCTTGTTGGAGTAACTTCTAATGGTAGAATATCCATCGATGCCGATTAGATTTGATACATAGGAGACGATAGCTAAGAAGTCAGTAAGTGTGGTTACTGTCCTCCATATTGTTTGTCTTCTTGTCCTGCCATTACTAGCAGATGCTAAGAGAGACTCTAAACTGCATATAAACAGAATCTCTCTCTCGCTAAGTCCTCCTGTGAAGTAGAAGTTGCCTTCATGGAATGTTGATTGCATGCCATACCATGAAGAAGGAAGTGAGTCTGCAGTCGTCCAATGGTCGTTGAGTAGAACTTCCACTATGTCCAAGTTCTCGTAATGTGAGTCACGCCCACCAGCCATGACCAGGACCTCTGGTGATCCTCCACTAACTGATGATGGGTAGTAGCGAGGAGTAGGCATGGCACGTAGCGATGGCTTCCAGTCTAGACCAGTAGTACTAGTCAACAGAGAGTTAGTGGGTTCATGAGTGGAGGGATGATGTCCACCAACCAATACAAACTTAGACTGGTAGGTAGTTAGGGACGAGAGTCTATATGGTGCACGAGTAGTAGTCCATGAGTGAAGGTCAGTAGAGATGTGAAGTGTGTAATAATCACTAACTATGACTTTATTCTTTAGTACTGCACATTGTCTAGGCTGGACATACTCACTCCATATATGGCAGTGCTCCCAATGTAGTGAGACTGGAGGATGGAGATCTCTCTAAATACAAATAAACAAATAAATATATAATTAAATTGATATACAAACAAACAAACAAACAAACAGCACTAAGTGCTATTTAAACGAGACTTTAGCATGCAAACACACAAAAAAACTTATATAAGACTACAAATATATTATGTTAAAACAAACACACAAACAAATTTATTCCTATATCAGCAGTGACTACGCTTTCTAAACATTATGCACAACTATAAATAAATAAATAAAAATACATATAAAAGCTAATAAACAACAATACTATAATTAAAACCATGTAAACAAACACACAAACATACAATTTTACTCATTATAAATTTACAGAAATGTAAACACATTATAACAACAGCAACTCTATGACATGCTAACACACAAACATACAATTTCTCACACAATGATTAAATACAATAAAATTATATTTTAATAAATGAAATAGTAAAAAAGCTGAGAAATGGACAAATAAACAAACACACAAACATACAACTATTACAGTGCATAAATATATGCACACAAACACACAATAATGACATGATAGTCCAAACACACAAACACATAATAAGAGAATGAGCTGTATCTTCCTGTGCTAAAATAATGTACAGTAGGCACTAGAAAAAATACGTTCTCAATTCTGTTCTGTGTAACGATTTTTTTTTGCACAGAAAGGAACTATAGTAGAAAAAACAAAAACAAAACAAAACGATAATATGGTAGTTGATAAAAATATAACTGTATCCTCAAAAACACACTAGCAACTAAAAAAAGAGAGGGAAAGTCATGTCTGAGCATGCTCATAAAAACCTGGTGTTTTTTTTTTCAAGAGCATGCTCAGGAGCATGACTTTTACCCTCTCTTTTTTCCAGTTGCCAGTGCATTTGTTGTGAGCATGCTCGGACATTAGTTTCCCTCTCTTTTCCAGTTTTGTTAGTATTTTTATGACCATGCTCAGACATAAATTTCCCTCTGTTTTTCCAGTTGCTGATGCCTTTATCGAATGCTCAGACTTTAATTTCTCTCTTTCTTTTATTTGAGTTGTTGGAAAAATTATGCTTGAAATTATGCTAAGCACTTGGCATGTGTGTAGGTAGCAGTGTTTTCCCTTCTTTCAACCCTTTTGTAAAAGTTAGCTATACAAACAGTGGATCTAATAAACAAACACTTGATCTAGTAATCAGCTAGGGGTTAGCTATGTGCTCACCTCATCCTCAGTAGAAACTTGCGGCTGGCTTTCCGCCATAACTGGCTTACAGACTAGATTCTACTGTTTTCCAAAATTGGGCGTTCCAACATTCTCTGTTTATCTCTGACCCACCACACCCAAAATGCTGACTATAAAGTAGATTCATAAGATATTGCGTTATTAGAAAAATCACGCGAATAGAATTAATATAACGACCTTCTTGTGCAGAAAAGGCTGACCTTCACCTTCGACCTCAATCGCTATCATAGATAAGCGCACTTTCTTGTCGGCCGCGCGAGACTAACCAGCTCTCACTGCTGAAGCGATGGCATGGTAAGTGTTCTCCAGTGTGTTGGTAGTAGAGAAGTATTAGTTCCAATGGGTCTCTATAGCTAGATGATAATGCATGCATCACCAATACTGGAGTGCTATTTCTGACACTAGGCTAGCTCGTTGCAATAACCTGCCATAGTGTGTATGTTTGTGCGTTAAATATACATGTACAGTGGAAGCGCCCCCTAGTGTCACGTCATCGTGTAGTTTGCTTTATGCTCAGGGAAGTTAGCGGAGTTGAAAGAAGTGAAGATGTATATCGATGAGTATTTCTGGCTAGTTTAGCTTCTCTTATGAAGACAGTGTTTCCATGTACCATTTTCATTGGTCCAGCTATTTTGATGCCTCATTAAAATAGCTAACAGAATGCTTGTTCTTTTGGAAGGAGATTATATTGTAATAGCTAGGTGGTGTTTAATAGCGCTGAGAGTTCGCACCTTTGGTGCTTCATTGATTCAGTTTTAGTTTGTGTTGTTTGCTTTGTATATTGTGACATGTGTGTGTGTGTGAGTAGAAAAAAGAGTGTGTTTGTGTGTGCGTGTGAGTAGAAAAAAGAGTGTGTTTGTGTGTGCGTGTGAGTAGAATAAAGAGTGTGTTTGTGTGTGCGTGTGAGTAGAATAAAGAGTGTGTTTGTGTGTGCGTGTGAGTAGAAAAAATGTGTTTGTGTGTGCGTGTGAGTAGAAAAAGAGTGTGTTTGTGTGTGCGTGTGAGTAGAAAAAGAGTGTGTTTGTGTGTGCGTGTGAGTAGAAAAAGAGTGTGTTTGTGTGTGCGTGTGAGTAGAAAAAAGAGTGTGTTTGTGTGTGCGTGTGAGTAGAAAAAGAGTGTGTTTGTGTGTGCGTGTGAGTAGAACAAGAGTGTGTTTGTGTGTGCGTGTGAGTAGAATAAAGAGTGTGTTTGTGTGTGCGTGTGAGTAGAAAAAAATGTGTTTGTGTGTGAGTAGAAAAAGAGTGTGTTTGTGTGTGCGTGTGAGTAGAAAAAAGAGTGTGTTTGTGTGTGTGTGAGTAGAAAAGAGTGTGATAGATGAGTGTGGCACGTATTCCAGATGAGACACTTACAGGGGTAAAAATGAAAAAATCGGGGATGTTTGTTGGCGAGCGAGCGTAGCGAGCGAGACAGTATTAGGGGTGGATAATGCAAAATCGGGTATATGTTATATATTATATATATATGTATGTATGTATGGATGGTACGTATGCTCTTTAAACGCGCGCGCGGGGAACTTTTTTTCTCCTAAAAACATGGCTATTTAGGCTTGACTCCAGTTTATTCTGAAACTACAGCATTAAGCAAACCTTACTTTATACTTAAGCTCCAAAGTATGAGAAAATTCCTGCTAAAACGCTTGTTTTCAAGACACAAAAAGTTGATTCGACAGGTTACTATGGCATTGAAGACCCTTTTCCAGACTTAATTTCAAAACTTCGCCGTTTTATGGGGGGATACGGAGTGCCGGTTGTTGGTTGTCAAGAGCCGTTGGTAGTCAGAATGCCGTAGTATTAATGCTATGGAAGCTACTACTTCTCGAGGGAAGCTGAGATAAGTACGCAATTCCATATTTGTTAGCTAAATATGCAAAATTAACTCTGGCCTTTCTTTTTTGTAGCTAAGAGCTAGTTAACCGATTACGCGCGAACAAAAATTTTAATTGCGCCTTACGTAATGCGGTCACGGGCGCACGCGAGACACAAAGGATTGATTGCTTGGTGGGAGGGTGACACTAAGCGAGAGAAAGAAGACGAACGTTTGAAGATTGCCTCGGGGACAGTATTATCGAACGATAGAGTACGCTCTAGGCTATTGGGAAAGCATAATTTCGACGCTAAGGAGCTGTTCCCGACTTAAAAATAACAAAGTTCTCGCACCGTTTGGCAAAAACCTTTATGGCATCACACTGAAGCTCTTAGTAAGCACACTAGTAAGGTTGGAAGTATGGTTTCATGGATGAAGCAGTTTGCTACTTGATCATAGAGGTAAGAGAAACTGCTTTTGCACGCATCTGTCTTACATTCAGGAAGAATTTGTGGATATTTATTTTGGGTGTGTTTTATTTTGAACTGAGCAATTTGTGAACAGAGAAGCTTTTTATGGCTTTTGTGCATGAAAACAGGTACATCACAAATAAATGATAGAATATTATAGTGTATTCAGTTTGGTACTCCAAGGTGTCTTTACTTTTGATGTGCTGGTAGGCTGCATTGTTGACAGAATAGCTTGTGATCTTACTATCAAGTGCAACTGGTCATAGCATAATAGAAGTATATGTCAGAGGGATCCCTGCAGTCTCACCTGTTGTATAACAATATTTATTTTTACTTATTGTTATAAAAAATGTGGTTAAAATTCCTGTAGAAATCGCTACCTTTCAGAATCATCAATTCCATTCTCTCGTCAGAGTCCTTGACCATCTAGCAACTACTGCAGTCACTACACCCATCAGTACTGAAGTCATTCTTGCTGTCATCAAACTCCTCGTCACTACCATCAGAGTTACTGCCATCCTGGTCACTGCCATCCTTGTCACTGCCATGCTGTGCCAGGTCAAGAATAACGTCTTCATCACTAGGATGCTGAAGTGCCAGTGTTCCACTTGCCAAGATAGCTTTCTACTTGTTTTATCATGAGCAGTTATAGCTAAAGTAATATTGGTTTTTTAAAAAATATTCTGTTACCTTTATTATTTTATGAAATATATTTTCAATTTATACTTTATCAGAAAGAAGTCTTATTGTTGTGACAAAATTTACTCAACATTTTCTTATGGCAGTCTATGTATTTTATAAGCCTAAAATATACTTACAACAATATAGAATCGTTTGCAATTGTGATCGGTGGCGTCCTTGACTCCACAAAGCTGTAGGGTGAAATGGACGCGAAGACGCATTTTTGACGCATATTTGCGTCCACCGCGGTTATCGATTTTTCTTAATTGACGCATATTTGCGTCATTCGCGTGTAATCGGTTAACAGTGACTGGTAAATTCAAATGGTCAGATTGGCTCAAATTTGGTACTACAAAAGTTACCACTGCTCAAGAAAATGAGGTAAGAAAGTAATTGTGTATTTGTGTGCTAAAATTGATTGTCTTTTGTTTTTGTAGGTGAGAGCTTGTTGTCAAGAATTCAAGGTAATTCCGATGGTCAAAGTAACTTCAATTTGATACTACAGAAGTTATCAATACTCAAGAATGATGTAAGTAGTAATTCCATATTTGTTGGCTAAAATTACAATTAATAACACTGGTTTATTTTTTATCGTAGCTGAGAGCTTGTTCAAGAGTTACTGGTGATTGGGATTATCAGAATGGTTGATGTTTGATACTACAAAAGTTACCATTAATAAGGTAAGAGAGTGATTTTGTATTTGTTTGCTGAAATCAAATGTCATAACTGCTATTATAGTGTTTGCATGAAGTAAGCTAAAACATAGTAACATTTTATGTTACCTAACTATCAGGCTCGCTCGCCATTTGTGCTCAAGCACACCACTAGTTTATTTATATATATGGACGTACGTATGTCATTTTGTACTTTGACCCTCCGTATTTTTGTGTTCGCTCGGCGTTCGACCCCGTCCCAAACTTCAATAAACAGAATCCTCCGGTTTAGCGACCATTACCCGTATCACCTTAGAAATTGAATTGTTTACGGCTTTGAATTGTTTTGCGGGTGCAGTTAAAACTCAAAATCTTATGGGAGCTCCATTTCTATTCGAGTTAGTGGCGGTGGTAAGTTAATGCGCTATTTGTCACAGTTATAAGCCCTACTCAACAGTATTTACTTAATAATGCATTGTCCACTAGACGAACCACGAAGGTAAGTCTTGCGTAGGTATGTTCAGTTGTGTGAAAGTATTGTGCGTTACAACTACTATTAAGAATATCACAAATAAAATTTTAAAAAACGTGATTAGATTTTGTTGCTTCTTTTTCAATTCAAACTGTTGCGGGAGCGGTTACTATGACATTGAAACCCCTTTACCTTATACGTAATTTAAAAACTCGACTTTATTTTAATAGCTTGAGTGTTAGTTGTTAAAATCAAATTTAACAATAGTGTAGTTTAAGGCTCGCTCGCCATTTGTGCTCAAGCACACCACTAGTATAACGACCTTCTTGAGGCTGACCTTCACCTTTGACCCTAATCGCTATCATAGATAAGCGCACTTGACCTGTGGTCGGCAGCGCAAGACTAACCAGCTCTCACTGCTGAAGTAATGGCGTGGTAAGTGTTCTCCAGTGTGTGTTGGTAGTAGAGAAGTATTAGTTCCAATGGGTCTATATGGCTAGATGATAATGCAAGCATCACTAATACTGGAGTGCTATTTCTGACACTAGGCTAGCTCGTTGCAATAACCTGACAAAGTGTGTATGTTTGTGTGTTAAATATACATGTACAGTGGAACATCAATTATCTGGACATCAATTATTCCAATCATCCATTAACCGGAACAGAATAAAGACTGCACGCACATTCAAAATTGCAAGCGGCCGAAAAAGGAGGATCTAAAGCTACTGTACTAAGCTAGGTAAAAACTTACTCAGGACGAAGATTTAAGACCTTTCATTGTGCTACTTTTTTTTAATTTTGGGTTAATTGTTGAGAAAATGCGAAGCTTTCAACTTCGCATAGGTACCAGCTTTTATGGGCAACGCCCCCTAGCGTCAATCACGTGAGAAAATAATGTCTTGCAGCCAGCGGTGTAGTTTGCTTTATGCTCAGGGAAGTTAACGGAGTTGAAAGAAGTGAAGATGTATATCGATGAGTATTTCTGGCTAGTTTAGCTTCTTCTCTTATGAAGACAGCATTTCCATGTACCATTTTCATTGGACGAGCTATTTTGATGCCTCATTAAAATAGCTAACAGATTGCTTGTTCTTTTGGAAGGAGATTATATTGTAATAGCTAGGTGGTGTTTAATAGCACTGTGGGTTCGCACCTTTGGTATTGATTCAGTTTTAGTTTGTGTTGTTTGCTTTTTATATTGGGACATGTGTGTGAGTAGAAAAAAGAGTATGTTTGTGTGTGCGTGTGAGTAGAAAAGTTTGTGTGTGCGTGTGAGTAGAAAAAAGAGTGTTTGTGTGTGTGAGTAGAAAAAAGAGTGTTTGTGTGTGCGTGTGAGTAGAAAAGAGTGTGTTTGTGTGTGTGAGTAGAAAAAAGAGTGTGTTTGCGTGTGCATGTGAGTAGAAAAAAGAGTGTGTTTGTGTGTGCGTGTGAGTAGAAAAAAGAGTGTGTTCGTGTGTGCGTGTGAGTAGAAAAAAGAGTGTGTTTGTGTGTGTGTGTAGAAAAAAGAGTGTTTGTGTGTGCGTGTGAGTAGAACAAGAGTGTGTTTGTGTGTGCGTGTGAGTAGAAAAAGAGGGTGTTTTGTGTGTGCGTGTGAGTAGAAAAAGAGTGTGTTTGTGTGTGTGTTGTGTGTAGGAAAAAGAGTTTTTGTGTGTGCGTGTGAGTAGAAAAAGAGTGTGTTTGTGTGTGCGTGTGAGTAGAAAAAGAGTGTGTTTGTGTGTGCGTGTGAGTAGAAAAACAGGGTGTTTGTGTGTGCGTGTGAGTAGAAAAAGAGTGTGTTTGTGTGTGCATGTGAGTAGAAAAAGAGTGTGTTTGTGTGTGCGTGTGAGTAGAAAAAGAGTGTGTTTGTGTGTGCGTGTGAGTAGAAAAAGAGGGTGTTTTGCTTGTGTGTGTGAGTAGAAAAAGAGTGTTTGTGTGTGAGTAGAAAAAGAGTGTGTTTGTGTGTGCATGTGAGTAGAAAAAAGAGTGTGTTTGTGTGTGCATGTGAGCAGAAAAAAGAGTGTTTGTGTGTGCGTGTGAGTAGAAAAAGAGTGTGTTTATGTGTGAGTAGAAAAAAGAGTGTTTGTGTGTATGTGTGAGTAGAAAAAGTGTGTGTTTGTGTGTATGTGTGAGTAGAAAAAGTGTGTGTTTGTGTGTGCGTGTGAGTAGAAAAAAGAGTGTTTGTGTGTGAGTAGAAAAAGTGTGTTTGTGTGTATGTGTGAGTAGAAAAAGTGTGTGTTTGTGTGTGCGTGTGAGTAGAAAAAGTGTGTGTTTGTGGGTGCGTGTGAGTAGAAAAGAGTGTGTTTGTGTGTGTGTGAGTAGAAATAAGAGTGTGATAGATGAGTGTGGCACGTATTCCAGATGAGTGTGACTAGTTATTATGAACTAGCAAGTACCCCGCCATGTAGTAGCTTCTGACGTATTGCAAAATGCAGTAGCAATAGTTATTTATATTCATGTTATCATTCTCTTCAGGTATTAATTACATTTTTATTCATTGTTTATACATGTTGTTGTTGCCACCTTCTCTTCCCCCAGGCTAGTCGGTGGTGTCAGAACACGATGGTTTTACTGGACAAGAAATACCAGCAGTGTGCCGACATCCGTACGTCTGGGGAGGTGTTTGCTCTGGTGAGTGAGCTCACGGACTACATGGCCACACACGAGGACCAGCAGGAAGCCAGGATGGAGCAGGTGAGAGGGGAGGAGCTGAGCTCTCTGTGGGATGGTGTTTGAAGGTTCTATTTACCTAACTTGAAGTTTGTACTGAAAGGATTAATATCAGAGACTTTCTTTGCATGCACACAGTTTAGCATGTTTGAATTAATGGACGCCAAGATGGTGAAATTATTGTAAAGTAATTTTTTGTATCAATTACTAAATACGTAGGATTAAAATATAGTTTATTTAGAATGCTGTAACGTTCTTATCTCTCTAGAGGGGTTTGTGTGTGTGTGAATATGAAAAGAAGTGTAGGGAAGTGTAAAGTTTGTATGTGTGTGATGAGTGTAGGTATGAGGTATACACTGTAGTTGAGAGTGTAGAATAGAGAGAGTGTGGGTGGATGGGTGTAAAAGATGATTTTTCAGAGTGTGCATATGTGTGTATGTATGGACACACTGTATAAATGTGTTATGTTGCACCGAGTGTTGTTTAGTAACGCCGTCAGTTGCCCTCTATTGGATAAGAGAAAAGTTTCATGAGATGTACCATCAAATTATAGAAATTTTTAAATTCTAAATTTCACTGTGGTTAAATTATTTATTTTATTTGTGTGTGCATGTGAGATGGTTGGCCTGTGTGTGTGTGTTTACATGTGTGTGTGTGTATGTATGTGTGTGTTTGTATGTGTGTGTGTATGCGTGTCTTTTTGTATGTGTGTGTGTGCAGAGATTACCTATCCTACCATAATGCCACCTAATATGGCTACCAGCAAAGGGGCGGGACCAACAGAGAGAAGGGCGGAGCCACTAGGTGCAGACTGCAATATTGAGTAGGAGGAGCTACTCTGTAAACTCTTGCAACAAAACAAGTAAGACCAACAGAAAGAATAGAATAGAGAGACATGTGCAGTACTATGGTGTGTGTATGTATGTGTGTTTGTATGTGTGAGCGGATGGTTGTACTGTATGTATGTGTGTACATGTTTCTTTAAATATATGTTTGTGTGTGTGTGATACATTCTAGAAATAAGAATTTATATAAAGATATGTTTGTTGTTGTTGATTTGATCATATGTCGGTAAGGTGTAGTTCATTGTAAAAGTATTTGTTTTAATTTTTAATATGAACTGGTTATATTTAATAGAGATGAGTTCTTCCAGCAACTGATGACTTATACAGCATCCTTCACATGTGGCCAATATTCCAGCAACACTGAAGAGTCTCTCCACAGGAGCTGAAGATACTGGAATGCGAAGGTAATTAGTGAATGGGATGACAGGGGCACAGAGTGTAGTTGTATGTATGTGTGTGAATGTGCGACCACTCAATATGAAGACAGTGTGTGTGTGTTTGCATGAGTAGTGAGTGTTGTTCAGTCACAGCGTCAGTTGTCCCATGGGACTATAGAAATGTCTCATAGGATCCTGTTTGTTTGTTCTAGTGTTTGTTTGTTCTAGTATTTGTTCGTTCTAGTGTTTGTTTGTTCTAGTGTTTGTTTGTTCTAGTGTTTGTTCGTACTAGTGTTTGTTTGTTCTAGTGTTTGTTTGTTCTAGTGTTTGTTCGTTCTAGTGTTTGTTTGTTCTAGTGTTTGTTTGTTCTAGTGTTTGTTTGTTCTAGTGTTTGTTTGTTCTAGTGTTTGTTTGTTCTAGTGTTTGTTTGTTTTAGTGTTTGTTTGTTCTAGTGTTTGTTTGTTCTAGTGTTTGTTTGTTCTAGTGTTTGTTTGTACTAGTATTTGTTCGTACTAGTGTTTGTTCGTACTAGTGTTTGTTAGTTCTAGTGTTTGTTCGTTCTAGTGTTTGTTCATTCTAGTGTTTGCTCATTCTAGTGTTTGCTCGTACTAGTGTTTGTTCGTACTAGTATTTGTTCGTGTTTGTTTGTTCTAGTGTTTGTTTGTTCTAGTGTTTGTTTGTTCTAGTGTTTGTTCGTACTAGTGTTTGTTCTAGTGTTTGTTTGTTCTAGTGTTTGTTTGTTCTAGTGTTTGTTTGTTCTAGTGTTTGTTCTAGTGTTTGTTCGTTCTAGTGTTTGTTTGTTCTAGTGTTTGTTTGTTCTAGTGTTTGTTTGTTCTAGTGTTTGTTTGTTCTAGTGTTTGTTTGTTCTAGTGTTTGTTTGTTCTAGTGTTTGTTTGTACTAGTGTTTGTTCGTTCTAGTGTTTGTTTGTTCTAGTGTTTGTTTGTTCTAGTGTTTGTTTGTTCTAGTATTTGTTTGTTCTAGTGTTTGTTTGTTCTAGTATTTGTTTGTTCTAGTGTTTGTTCATTCTAGTGTTTGTTCTAGTGTTTGTTTGTTCTAGTGTTTGTTTGTTCTAGTGTTTGTTCATTCTAGTGTTTGTTCGTACTAGTGTTTGTTCGTTCTAGTGTTTGTTCGTTCTAGTGTTTGTTCATTCTAGTGTTTGTTTGTTCTAGTATTTGTTTGTTCTAGTGTTTGTTCTAGTGTTTGTTTGTTCTAGTGTTTGTTCGTACTAGTGTTTGTTCATTCTAGTGTTTGTTCGTACTAGTGTTTGTTCGTTCTAGTGTTTCTTTGTACTAGTGTTTGTTCATTCTAGTGTTTGTTCTAGTGTTTGTTCGTACTAGTGTTTGTTTGTTTTAGTGTTTGTTTGTTTTAGTGTTTGTTCGTTCTAGTGTTTGTTTGTTCTAGTATTTGTTTGTTCTAGTGTTTGTTCATTCTAGTGTTTGTTCGTACTAGTGTTTGTTTGTTCTAGTGTTTGTTTGTTCTAGTGTTTGTTCCTTCTAGTGTTTGTTCGTACTAGTGTTTGTTCATTCTAGTGTTTGTTCGTACTAGTGTTTGTTCGTTCTAGTGTTTCTTTGTACTAGTGTTTGTTCATTCTAGTGTTTGTTCGTACTAGTGTTTGTTCGTTCTAGTGTTTGTTCGTACTAGTGTTTGTTCATTCTAGTGTTTGTTCGTACTAGTGTTTGTTTGTTCTAGTGTTTGTTTGTTCTAGTGTTTGTTCATTCTAGTGTTTGCTCATTCTAGTGTTAGTTCGTACTAGTGTTTGTTTGTTCTAGTGTTTGTTTGTTCTAGTGTTTGTTCATTCTAGTGTTTGTTCATTCTAGTGTTTGTTCATTCTAGTGTTAGTTCGTACTAGTGTTTGTTTGTTCTAGTGTTTGTTTGTTCTAGTGTTTGTTCATTCTAGTGTTTGTTCATTCTAGTGTTAGTTCATTCTAGTGTTAGTTCGTACTAGTGTTTGTTTGTTCTAGTGTTTGTTTGTTCTAGTGTTTGTTTGTTCTAGTGTTTGTTCATTCTAGTGTTTGCTCATTCTAGTGTTTGTTCGTACTAGTGTTTGTTCATTCTAGTGTTAGTTTGTACTAGTGTTTGTTCGTTCTAGTGTTTGTTCATTCTAGTGTTAGTTCGTACTAGTGTTTGTTTGTTCTAGTGTTTGTTTGTACTAGTGTTTGTTCATTCTAGTGTTAGTTTGTACTAGTGTTTGTTCATTCTAGTGTTAGTTTGTACTAGTGTTTGTTCGTTCTAGTGTTTGTTCATTCTAGTGTTAGTTCGTACTAGTGTTTGTTTGTTCTAGTGTTTGTTTGTTCTAGTGTTTGTTTGTTCTAGTGTTTGTTCATTCTAGTGTTTGCTCATTCTAGTGTTTGTTCGTACTAGTGTTTGTTCATTCTAGTGTTAGTTTGTACTAGTGTTTGTTCGTTCTAGTGTTTGTTCATTCTAGTGTTTGTTCGTACTAGTGTTTGTTCATTCTAGTGTTTGCTCATTCTAGTGTTTGTTCATTCTAGTGTTAGTTTGTACTAGTGTTTGTTCATTCTAGTGTTAGCTCGTACTAGTGTTTGTTTGTTCTAGTGTTTCTTTGTACTAGTGTTTGTTCGTACTAGTGTTTGTTCGTACTAGTGTTTGTTCATTCTAGTGTTTGCTCATTCTAGTGTTTGTTCATTCTAGTGTTAGTTCGTACTAGTGTTTGTTTGTTCTAGTGTTTGTTTGTACTAGTGTTTCTTTGTACTAGTGTTTGTTCGTACTAGTGTTTGTTCGTACTAGTGTTTGTTCATTCTAGTGTTTGTTCTAGTGTTTGTTCATTCTAGTGTTAGTTTGTACTAGTGTTTGTTCATTCTAGTGTTAGTTCGTACTAGTGTTTGTTTGTTCTAGTGTTTGTTTGTTCTAGTGTTTGTTTGTTCTAGTGTTTGTTTGTTCTAGTGTTTGTTCGTACTAGTGTTTGTTCGTACTAGTGTTTGTTTGTTCTAGTGTTTGTTTGTTCTAGTGTTTGTTTGTACTAGTGTTTGTTCGTACTAGTGTTTGTTCGTTCTAGTGTTTGTTCGTACTAGTGTTTGTTTGTTCTAGTGTTTGTTTGTTCTAGTGTTTGTTTGTACTAGTGTTTGTTCGTCCTAGTGTTTGTTCATTCTAGTGTTTGCTCATTCTAGTGTTTGTTCGTACTAGTGTTTGTTTGTACTAGTGTTTGTTCGTACTAGTGTTTGTTCGTTCTAGTATTTGTTCGTACTAGTGTTTGTTCTAGTGTTTGTTCGTACTAGTGTTTGTTTGTTCTAGTGTTTGTTCGTACTAGTGTTTGTTCGTACTAGTGTTTGTTCTAGTGTTTGTTCGTACTAGTGTTTGTTCGTAGTAGTGTTTGTTTGTTCTAGTGTTTGTTTGTTCTAGTGTTTGTTCGTACTAGTGTTTGTTCGTACTAGTGTTTGTTCTAGTGTTTGTTTGTTCTAGTGTTTGTTTGTTCTAGTGTTTGTTCGTTCTAGTGTTTGTTCGTACTAGTGTTTGTTTGTTCTAGTGTTTGTTCATTCTAGTGTTTGTTCGTACTAGTGTTTGTTCGTTCTAGTGTTTGTTCGTTCTAGTATTTGTTCGTACTAGTGTTTGTTCGTACTAGTGTTTGTTCGTACTAGTGTTTGTTTGTACTAGTGTTTGTTCATTCTAGTGTTTGTTCGTACTAGTGTTTGTTTGTACTAGTGTTTGTTTGTTCTAGTGTTTGTTCGTACTAGTGTTTGTTCATTCTAGTGTTTGTTCGTACTAGTGTTTGTTTGTACTAGTGTTTGTTCGTACTAGTGTTTGTTCGTACTAGTGTTTGTTCATTCTAGTGTTTGCTCATTCTAGTGTTTGTTCGTACTAGTGTTTGTTTGTACTAGTGTTTGTTCGTACTAGTGTTTGTTCGTTCTAGTATTTGTTCGTACTAGTGTTTGTTCTAGTGTTTGTTTGTTTTGTTCGTACTAGTGTTTGTTTGTTCTAGTGTTTGTTCGTACTAGTGTTTGTTCGTAGTAGTGTTTGTTTGTTCTAGTGTTTGTTCATTCTAGTATTTGTTCGTACTAGTGTTTGTTTGTTCTAGTGTTTGTTCGTACTAGTGTTTGTTCATACTAGTGTTTGTTCGTACTAGTGTTTGTTTGTTCTAGTGTTTGTTTGTTCTAGTGTTTGTTCATTCTAGTGTTTGTTCATTCTAGTGTTTGTTCGTACTAGTGTTTGTTCATTCTAGTGTTTGTTCGTACTAGTGTTTGTTCATTCTAGTGTTTGTTCGTACTAGTGTTTGTTCATTCTAGTGTTTGCTCATTCTAGTGTTTGTTTGTTCTAGTGTTTGTTCGTACTAGTGTTTGTTCATTCTAGCGTTTGTTTGTACTAGTGTTTGTTTGTACTAGTGTTTGTTCGTACTAGTGTTTGTTCGTACTAGTGTTTGTTCATTCTAGTGTTAGTTCGTACTAGTGTTTGTTTGTTCTAGTGTTTCTTTGTACTAGTGTTTGTTCGTACTAGTGTTTGTTCGTACTAGTGTTTGTTCATTCTAGTGTTTGCTCATTCTAGTGTTTGTTCATTCTAGTGTTAGTTTGTACTAGTGTTTGTTCATTCTAGTGTTAGTTCGTACTAGTGTTTGTTTGTTCCAGTGTTTCTTTGTACTAGTGTTTGTTCGTACTAGTGTTTGTTCGTACTAGTGTTTGTTCGTACTAGTGTTTGTTCGTACTAGTGTTTGTTCATTCTAGTGTTTGCTCATTCTAGTGTTTGTTCATTCTAGTGTTAGTTTGTACTAGTGTTTGTTTGTTCTAGTGTTTGTTTGTACTAGTGTTTCTTTGTACTAGTGTTTGTTCGTACTAGTGTTTGTTCGTACTAGTGTTTGTTCATTCTAGTGTTTGTTCTAGTGTTTGTTCATTCTAGTGTTAGTTTGTACTAGTGTTTGTTCATTCTAGTGTTAGTTCGTACTAGTGTTTGTTTGTTCTAGTGTTTGTTTGTTCTAGTGTTTGTTTGTTCTAGTGTTTGTTTGTTCTAGTGTTTGTTTGTACTAGTGTTTGTTCGTACTAGTGTTTGTTTGTTCTAGTGTTTGTTTGTTATAGTGTTTGTTTGTTCTAGTGTTTGTTCATTCTAGTGTTAGTTCGTACTAGTGTTTGTTCGTACTAGTGTTTGTTTGTTCTAGTGTTTGTTTGTTCTAGTGTTTGTTTGTACTAGTGTTTGTTCGTACTAGTGTTTGTTTGTTCTAGTGTTTGTTTGTTCTAGTGTTTGTTTGTTCTAGTGTTTGTTCATTCTAGTGTTAGTTCGTACTAGTGTTTGTTCGTACTAGTGTTTGTTTGTTCTAGTGTTTGTTTGTTCTAGTGTTTGTTCGTCCTAGTGTTAGTTCGTACTAGTGTTTGTTTGTTCTAGTGTTTGTTCGTTCTAGTGTTTGTTCGTACTAGTGTTTGTTTGTTCTAGTGTTTGTTTGTTCTAGTGTTTGTTCGTACTAGTGTTTGTTTGTTCTAGTGTTTGTTCGTTCTAGTGTTTGTTCGTACTAGTGTTTGTTTGTTCTAGTGTTTGTTCGTTCTAGTGTTTGTTCGTACTAGTGTTTGTTTGTTCTAGTGTTTGTTTGTTCTAGTGTTTGTTTGTACTAGTGTTTGTTCGTCCTAGTGTTTGTTCATTCTAGTGTTTGCTCATTCTAGTGTTTGTTCGTACTAGTGTTTGTTTGTACTAGTGTTTGTTCGTACTAGTGTTTGTTCGTTCTAGTATTTGTTCGTACTAGTGTTTGTTCTAGTGTTTGTTCGTACTAGTGTTTGTTTGTTCTAGTGTTTGTTCGTACTAGTGTTTGTTCGTACTAGTGTTTGTTCTAGTGTTTGTTCGTACTAGTGTTTGTTCGTAGTAGTGTTTGTTTGTTCTAGTGTTTGTTTGTTCTAGTGTTTGTTCGTACTAGTGTTTGTTCGTACTAGTGTTTGTTCTAGTGTTTGTTTGTTCTAGTGTTTGTTTGTTCTAGTGTTTGTTCGTTCTAGTGTTTGTTCGTACTAGTGTTTGTTTGTTCTAGTGTTTGTTCATTCTAGTGTTTGTTCGTACTAGTGTTTGTTCGTTCTAGTGTTTGTTCGTTCTAGTATTTGTTCGTACTAGTGTTTGTTCGTACTAGTGTTTGTTCGTACTAGTGTTTGTTTGTACTAGTGTTTGTTCATTCTAGTGTTTGTTCGTACTAGTGTTTGTTTGTACTAGTGTTTGTTTGTTCTAGTGTTTGTTCGTACTAGTGTTTGTTCATTCTAGTGTTTGTTCGTACTAGTGTTTGTTTGTACTAGTGTTTGTTCGTACTAGTGTTTGTTCGTACTAGTGTTTGTTCATTCTAGTGTTTGCTCATTCTAGTGTTTGTTCGTACTAGTGTTTGTTTGTACTAGTGTTTGTTCGTACTAGTGTTTGTTCGTTCTAGTATTTGTTCGTACTAGTGTTTGTTCTAGTGTTTGTTTGTTCTAGTGTTTGTTCATTCTAGTGTTTGTTCGTACTAGTGTTTGTTTGTTCTAGTGTTTGTTCGTACTAGTGTTTGTTCGTACTAGTGTTTGTTCATTCTAGTGTTTGCTCATTCTAGTATTTGTTCATTCTAGTGTTTGTTCGTACTAGTGTTTGTTTGTTCTAGTGTTTGTTCATTCTAGTGTTTGTTCATTCTAGTGTTTGTTCGTACTAGTGTTTGTTCATTCTAGTGTTCGTTTGTTCTAGTGTTTGTTCGTACTAGTGTTTGTTCATTCTAGTGTTTGTTCGTACTAGTGTTTGTTTGTACTAGTGTTTGTTCGTACTAGTGTTTGTTCGTACTAGTGTTTGTTCATTCTAGTGTTTGCTCATTCTAGTGTTTGTTCGTACTAGTGTTTGTTTGTACTAGTGTTTGTTCGTACTAGTGTTTGTTCGTTCTAGTATTTGTTCGTACTAGTGTTTGTTCTAGTGTTTGTTTGTTCTAGTGTTTGTTCATTCTAGTGTTTGTTCGTACTAGTGTTTGTTTGTTCTAGTGTTTGTTCGTACTAGTGTTTGTTCGTACTAGTGTTTGTTCATTCTAGTGTTTGCTCATTCTAGTATTTGTTCATTCTAGTGTTTGTTCGTACTAGTGTTTGTTTGTTCTAGTGTTTGTTCATTCTAGTGTTTGTTCATTCTAGTGTTTGTTCGTACTAGTGTTTGTTCATTCTAGTGTTCGTTTGTTCTAGTGTTTGTTCGTACTAGTGTTTGTTCATTCTAGTGTTTGTTCGTACTAGTGTTTGTTTGTACTAGTGTTTGTTCGTACTAGTGTTTGTTCGTACTAGTGTTTGTTCATTCTAGTGTTTGCTCATTCTAGTGTTTGTTCGTATTAGTGTTTGTTTGTACTAGTGTTTGTTCGTTCTAGTGTTAGTTTGTACTAGTGTTTGTTCTAGTGTTTGTTTGTTCTAGTATTTGTTCGTACTAGTGTTTGTTCTAGTGTTTGTTTGTTCTAGTGTTTGTTCGTTCTAGTGTTTGTTTGTACTAGTGTTTGTTTGTACTAGTGTTTGTTCGTACTAGTGTTTGTTCGTACTAGTGTTTGTTTGTACTAGTGTTTGTTCTAGTGTTTGTTTGTTCTAGTGTTTGTTCGTACTAGTGTTTGTTCGTACTAGTGTTTGCTCATTCTAGTGTTTGTTCGTATTAGTGTTAGTTCGTACTAGTGTTTGTTCGTACTAGTGTTTGTTCGTACTAGTGTTTGTTCGTACTAGTGTTTGTTCGTTCTAGTATTTGTTCGTACTAGTGTATGTTCTAGTGTTTGTTTGTTCTAGTGTTTGTTCGTACTAGTATTTGTTTGTACTAGTGTTTGTTCGTACTAGTATTTGTTCGTACTAGTGTTTGTTCATTCTAGTGTTTGCTCATTCTAGTGTTCGTTTGTTCGTACTGTTTGTTTGTTCTAGTGTTTGTTCATTCTAGTGTTTGTTCATTCTAGTGTTTGTTCGTACTAGTGTTTGTTTGTACTAGTGTTTGTTCGTACTAGTATTTGTTCGTACTAGTGTTTGTTCATTCTAGTGTTCGTTTGTTCTAGTGTTTGTTCGTACTAGTGTTTGTTCATTCTAGTGTTTGTTCGTACTAGTGTTTGTTTGTACTAGTGTTTGTTCGTACTAGTGTTTGTTCGTACTAGTGTTTGTTCATTCTAGTGTTTGCTCATTCTAGTGTTTGTTCGTATTAGTGTTTGTTTGTACTAGTGTTTGTTCGTTCTAGTGTTAGTTTGTACTAGTGTTTGTTCTAGTGTTTGTTTGTTCTAGTATTTGTTCGTACTAGTGTTTGTTCTAGTGTTTGTTTGTTCTAGTGTTTGTTCGTTCTAGTGTTTGTTTGTACTAGTGTTTGTTTGTACTAGTGTTTGTTCGTACTAGTGTTTGTTCGTACTAGTGTTTGTTCTAGTGTTTGTTTGTTCTAGTGTTTGTTCGTACTAGTGTTTGTTCGTTGTAGTGTTTGCTCATTCTAGTGTTTGTTCGTATTAGTGTTTGTTCGTACTAGTGTTTGTTCGTACTAGTGTTTGTTCGTACTAGTGTTTGTTCGTACTAGTGTTTGTTCGTACTAGTGTTTGTTTGTACTAGTGTTTGTTCGTACTAGTATTTGTTCGTACTAGTGTTTGTTCATTCTAGTGTTCGTTTGTTCTAGTGTTTGTTCGTACTAGTGTTTGTTCATTCTTATGTTTGTTCGTACTAGTGTTTGTTTGTACTAGTGTTTGTTCGTACTAGTGTTTGTTCGTACTAGTGTTTGTTCATTCTAGTGTTTGCTCATTCTAGTGTTTGTTCGTATTAGTGTTTGTTTGTACTAGTGTTTGTTCGTTCTAGTGTTAGTTTGTACTAGTGTTTGTTCTAGTGTTTGTTTGTTCTAGTATTTGTTCGTACTAGTGTTTGTTCTAGTGTTTGTTTGTTCTAGTGTTCGTTCGTTCTAGTGTTTGTTTGTACTAGTGTTTGTTTGTACTAGTGTTTGTTCGTACTAGTGTTTGTTCGTACTAGTGTTTGTTCTAGTGTTTGTTTGTTCTAGTGTTTGTTTGTTCTAGTGTTTGTTCGTTCTAGTGTTTGTTCGTACTAGTGTTTGTTCGTACTTGTGTTTGTTCGTACTAGTGTTTGCTCATTCTAGTGTTTGTTCGTATTAGTGTTTGTTCGTACTAGTGTTTGTTCGTACTAGTGTTTGTTCGTACTAGTGTTTGTTCGTACTAGTGTTTGTTCGTTCTAGTATTTGTTCGTACTAGTGTTTGTTCTAGTGTTTGTTTGTTCTAGTGTTTGTTCGTACTAGTGTTTGTTCGTTCTAGTGTTTGTTCGTACTAGTGTTTGTTCTAGTGTTTGTTTGTTCTAGTGTTTGTTCGTACTAGTGTTTGTTCGTTCTAGTATTTGTTCGTACTAGTGTTTGTTCTAGTGTTTGTTTGTTCTAGTGTTTGTTTGTTCTAGTGTTTGTTCGTTCTAGTGTTTGTTCGTACTAGTGTTTGTTCGTACTTGTGTTTGTTCGTACTAGTGTTTGCTCATTCTAGTGTTTGTTCGTATTAGTGTTTGTTCGTACTAGTGTTTGTTCGTACTAGTGTTTGTTCGTACTAGTGTTTGTTCGTACTAGTGTTTGTTCGTTCTAGTATTTGTTCGTACTAGTGTTTGTTCTAGTGTTTGTTTGTTCTAGTGTTTGTTCGTACTAGTATTTGTTTGTACTAGTGTTTGTTTGTGTGGGCCAGCCCACATAAACTCTCTGTCATTCATATAACTTGTACTATTAGCATAATTAGTCTTTGTTATTTGTGTATCATGTAACCTTGTGCAGGTTGTAGTTTCTCATGGTATCGAGTTTCGTGCTAGCTTTGTGAGTGCTATAGCTGTGAATGTCCAGCTGCAAAGCAGGAACTATGCACCATGTGTAGGAGTGGTTTGTGTTCTGTATTTAAGTTGTAATTGTCATATGTCAAAGTCAGTCAACATTCTATCCTGTGCTTGTGTGCTTCATTGTGTGTCAGGGTACGCCCTGCATTAAAGCTTAATCCAACTTACCTTTGGTTATACGTAGCTTGAGGAGTTAGGACAATCAAGCCACACTCACTGTTTGACTCTGGTGGCAGCAACCTCATCCTGATACCAGCCCACCTGTGAGCCCAAGCGTCTTCCGAGCGCCCTACCAAGCCCACATCTGGTGTCCAGCGGTGGTCCTTAACGATTTGGAGAAGGAAAAAGTCGACCAGGAGAGCCGTGATCCTTACCTTCAGTCGCCAAAGGAGTAGAACCCAACAGGAGTTACCAGTTTCTCCTGCTAGAACTCAGTTACCTACCGAATTTGCGTCGCGTCTACGTGCCCTCGGTTGGGTACCGTCCAAGGTCGAGTGAGAGCAACCCCCGCATCATGACTGTGCAGGCCTTGATAAAAAGCCATATCAACTCGCTTTATGTCCCTTTGAGATTGACGGTAAACTCACAAAGAAAATATGTGCTGTTAACGACACCCAAAAGCAATTACCTTGGTGCATACTGCCTGTCACCCTAACTGATAATGATGATATTTCATTTTTGCTCAATACGATAATGTCCAGAAACATAAGTGTAGTGACAAGAGCGCAAAAGTTGGCTGATGACAAGTGCATTAATGATTCAGATGTAGATTGTATTCCCATTATTGATGATGTCAATGTTTGTAGTTCCAAGAAGAGGAGTCATGATGAGGAAAGTGAGAAAGAGTCTTCTGTAGAAATGGATGAGGAGTCTGTCTTGCAGGGTGTTGATGAAACGTCGTCTTATGTAGTTGGTGGAGGAGTCAGAGAAGAGGAGCCATGTTTGGAGTCTTCGGTAGATGAGGAGAACTTGGAGGTGGATGGAGGAGTGCCTGGTAGGGAGGCTGGGACGAATCCATCTGCTTCCATCAATGAGGACCTAGTACCTGGTAAGGGAACGGATGAGTGTAAGGAATTAGTAGAATTTACTGAGAACCTGTTACCTGTGGGAATAGGAAATGATAAAGTGCAATACATAGATCAGTTAAAAGCAGATAAATCCCTTGACACAATCAGAAAGTTAGCAGAGAGAGAAGAGAGGGGATATAGAATGGTGAATGGTGTGTTGGTGCAAAGAAAAGTGGTGGACTGGGATCTTAACAGGGAAGTCTTAGTTGTTCCCAGACCCAGAGTCAATGGTATCCTTGTCACTGCTCATGACAACAATGGTCACTTGGGCCCAGATAAAGTCCATAAGATGCTAGCCAAATACTATACATGGCCTAATATGAGCACAGACGTCATTGATCATTGTAGGCAATGTGACAAATGCCAGAGATTCTCTCAATACACACCCCCAAAAGCACCTCTTGTCCAGAGGCCCATATTAACAGAACCCTTTGAAGTCCTTGCTGTGGACTTAGTTGGACCTCTCCCTAAAGGGAAGGGTGGTTGCCAATTTCTACTTACCTGTGTCTGCATGGCCTCCCGTTGGCCAGAAGCCATCCCTTTGAGATCTATAACAGCAAAAAGTGTTGCTGAAGGTTTAGTCCATGTATTTAGTAGAACCTCAATCCCTGAAGTCATCCTGAGTGACAGAGGCTCACAGTTTCTGTCCCGCACTGTAAAAGAATTGTGCACTATGATGGGTATCAGTCATTTGAAAACAACTCCCTACCACCACCCGCAAACAAACGGGGCTATTGAAAGATTTCATAGAACCCTTAAATCAATCTTGACCAAATCAATAGCCAACAATCTAGACTGGGTTCAGCAAATCCCTTTCTGTCTATTTACCTTAAGGCAGATGCCAAACAGTGACAGTGGTCTAAGTCCCTTTGATTTAGTCTTTGGGTTCAGGGTAAGAACGCCTCTTGATGCCCTATACTTTGCAATTGTAGAAAATAACCACAAAGCTTTGAATGTCACAGATTGGGCACTTACTCTTAGTCAGAACCTTCAAAACTTGAGAGATACTGCAGCTCTCAGATCTGCAACTGCCAAAACCAAGAGATTTGCCTTAGCAGATAAAACCAGCAAACCCAGGTCCTTCAAGGTGGGAGACCAAGTCCTTTACAGAATCCCTGGTCTTTCTTCCAAACTCTCAGATTCTTGGGAGGGACCCTATGACATTGTGGAAAAGTTTGGTGATGTAAATTATAGAATAAATAAAGGACCCCATAAAAAGTCTGGCAAGATGGTACATATCAATACATTGAAAAAATATTTTACAAATACGGTGTGCAGAGTTGATGTTGTGCTTGATGATAACAAAGATGAAAACCCCAAATTGCAGTTGAATGGTACTTGTCCCGGATTCAATCAACAGGAACTTGATAGTATGCTTTCAATGTTTCCCCATGTGTTTTCTGACATTCCAGGAGAAGCTCTCAATGTTGAGATGGCCATAGAAACCGGATCTTCACCCCCAATAGCTCAGGCTCCATACTCCGTGCCCCTGGGTATCAGAGATGCAATGAGACGGGAATTGTTGAAGTTAGAAAAAGAAAACATAATTGTCAGATCTAACAGTCCATGGGCTAGCCCCATTGTTCCTATCAGAAAATCAGATAATTCCCTCAGACTCTGTATAGATTTTAGAAAGCTTAATGCAGTTACTCTTCCGGACCTTTTCTATATGCCTGTCCTGGACGAGATGACAGTTATGTTGACAGACAGCCATTGCCTTAGTAAGTTAGACCTCACCAGGGGATTCTACCAAGTGAGGCTAGCTGAACAGGACAGAGAGAAAACAGCTTTCCTTTCTCCATTTGGGAAATACCACTTCCTGAAAATGCCCTTTGGTTTAAGGAATGCCCCAGCTCTCTTCCAGAGGTTGGTGGAAGGGGTGCTGGCTGGCCAGGAAGACCATGTTACTGTTTATATCGATGATATACTGATTCACTCCCAAAACTGGAAAGAACACTTGTCACATATCAAAATGGTGCTTAGTAGTCTTAGCCGAGCAGGCCTTAAATGCAAAAATTCCAAATGTGAGTTTGGAAAGAGTAGTCTTGTGTATCTTGGACATGTCATTGGTAGAGGTTCGATGTCCATACCAGAAGCTAGAGTGGAGGCTATCAGAAATCATCCCAGACCACGTACCAAAAAGCAGCTCAGGAGCTTCCTTGGTCTCCTGTCCTATTACAGACGTTTTGTGAAAGACTTCGCCTCTCTCTCGGCACCGCTGGTTCCTTACACATCCAAAGTTGCCCCAGACAAGGTGTCTTGGACTCAAGAGTTGGTAAATGTTTTCAGTAAGTTGTGCATGTCATTTTCAGTTTCTTTATCCTTAGTTTTTCCCCATAGAGATGATCTTTATATAGTGGATTCTGACGCCTCGGCCATGGGAATTGGTGGAGTGCTCTCTGTGATCAGATTGGATGAGATCTTACCGGTTGCCTTTTTCTCCAGAAAGACCAAAAATGCGGAGCAGAGATATTCCGCCCAGGAATTAGAGGGTTTAGCCCTGTACAGCACCATAAAGTACTTTGAGTTCTACCTCATTGGCCATCACTTCCTCGTCAGAACAGACCACAAAAGCCTTACCCAAATGATGAGGAATCCTCAGAACAATAAGAGAATTCTGAACTGGTCTCTGAAGCTCTCAGACTTTGACTTCACAATCGAATATCGTCCTGGAAAGGAAAACGTCGTGGCAGACTGCCTTAGCCGATGCTGGAACAAAGAAGAAGATGGAACAGATGAAAGAGAGACCAGAGTAAAGACAAAGAAGAGCAAGAAAGAGTCAAAAGAAAAGAAGATGGAAAGCAGTGGCTAAACGAAGGAGGGGGAGATGTGGGCCAGCCCACATAAACTCTCTGTCATTCATATAACTTGTACTATTAGCATAATTAGTCTTTGTTATTTGTGTATCATGTAACCCTGTGCAGGTTGTAGTTTCTCATGGTATCGAGTTTCGTGCTAGCTTGTGAGTGCTATAGCTGTGAATGTTCAGCTGCAAAGCAGGAACTATGCACCATGTGTAGGAGTGGTTTGTGTTCTGTATTTAAGTTGTAATTGTCATATGTCAAAGTCAGTCAACATTCTATCCTGTGCTTGTGTGCTTCATTGTGTGTCAGGGTACGCCCTGCATTAAAGCTTAATCCAACTTACCTTTGGTTATACGTAGCTTGAGGAGTTAGGACAGCCAAGCCACACTCACTGTTTGACTCTGGTGGCAGCAACCTCATCCTGATACCAGCCCACCTGTGAGCCCAAGCGTCTTCCGAGCGCCCTACCAAGCCCACAGTTCGTACTAGTGTTTGTTCGTACTAGTGTTTGTTTGTACTAGTGTTTGTTCGTTCTAGTGTTTGTTCATTCTAGTGTTTGTTTGTTCTAGTGTTTGTTCGTACTAGTGTTTGTTCGTACTAGTGTTTGTTCGTTCTAGTGTTTGTTCATTCTAGTGTTTGTTTGTTCTAGTGTTTGTTTGTACTAGTGTTTGTTCGTACTAGTGTTTGTTCATTCTAGTGTTTGTTTGTTCTAGTGTTTGTTTGTTCTAGTGTTTGTTCGTTCTAGTGTTTGTTTGTTCTAGTGTTTGTTTGTTCTAGTGTTTGTTTGTACTAGTGTTTGTTCGTACTAGTGTTTGTTCTAGTGTTTGTTTGTTCTAGTGTTTGTTCATTCTAGTGTTTGTTCATTCTAGTGTTTGTTTGTTCTAGTGTTTGTTTGTACTAGTGTTTGTTCATACTAGTGTTTGTTCTAGTGTTTGTTTGTTCTAGTGTTTGTTCATTCTAGTGTTTGTTCGTACTAGTGTTTGTTTGTTCTAGTGTTTGTTCGTACTAGTGTTTGTTCGTACTAGTGTTTGTTCGTACTAGTGTTTGTTTGTTCTAGTGTTTGTTTGTTCTAGTGTTTGTTCATTCTAGTGTTTGTTCGTACTAGTGTTTGTTCATTCTAGTGTTTGTTCGTACTAGTGTTTGTTCATTCTAGTGTTTGTTCATTCTAGTGTTTGCTCGTTCTAGTGTTTGTTCGTACTAGTGTTTGTTCGTTCTAGTGTTTGTTCATTCTAGTGTTTGTTTGTTCTAGTGTTTGTTTGTTCTAGTGTTTGTTTGTTCTAGTGTTTGTTTGTTCTAGTGTTTGTTCGTACTAGTGTTTGTTCGTTCTAGTATTTGTTCGTACTAGTGTTTGTTCGTACTAGTGTTTGTTCATTCTAGTGTTTGTTCTAGTGTTTGTTTGTTCTAGTGTTTGTTTGTTCTAGTATTTGTTCGTACTAGAGTTTGTTCGTACTAGTGTTTGTTCGTACTAGTGTTTGCTCATTCTAGTGTTTGTTCATACTAGTGTTTGTTCGTACTAGTGTTTGTTCGTACTAGTGTTTGTTCGTACTAGTGTTTGTTCGTACTAGTGTTTGTTTGTTCTAGTGTTTGTTTGTTCTAGTGTTTGTTCGTACTAGTGTTTGTTTGTACTAGTGTTTGTTCTAGTGTTTGTTCGTACTAGTGTTTGTTCGTTCTAGTGTTTGTTCGTACTAGTGTTTGTTCGTACTAGTGTTTATTCGTACTAGTGTTTGTTCATTCTAGTGTTCGTTTGTACTAGTGTTAGTTCGTTCTAGTGTTTGTTTGTTCTAGTGTTTGTTTGTTCTAGTGTTTGTTCGTACTAGTGTTTGTTTGTTCTAGTGTTTGTTTGTTCTAGTGTTTGTTCGTACTAGTGTTTGTTCGTTCTAGTGTTTGTTCATTCTAGTGTTCGTTTGTACTAGTGTTAGTTCGTTCTAGTGTTTGTTCGTTCTAGTGTTTGTACTAGTGTTTGTTTGTTCTAGTGTTTGTTTGTTCTAGTGTTTGTTCGTACTAGTGTTTGTTCGTACTAGTGTTTGTTCGTACTAGTGTTTGTTCATTCTAGTGTTCGTTTGTACTAGTGTTAGTTCATTCTAGTGTTAGTTCGTTCTAGTGTTCGTTTGTACTAGTGTTTGTTTGTTCTAGTATTTGTTTGTTCTAGTGTTTGTTCGTACTAGTCTTTGTTCGTTCTAGTGTTTGTTCGCACTAGTGTTTGTTCTGCATTATGACTTTTTTTTCTCCGTTTCTTCTCTTTCGTGTTTTTCTAGGCAATGAATGCCCGGGATCAGCCTGTTATTGGGGTTCTTGCTGCTATACAAGGATATTCTAGCTTGAATCTTGTTACTGTTGGCATAGTAGCTACAGGTAAGTTGCAATTGTATGTATCATGACATAATTATGATTAGTTAATAAGAACTTTAATAAAAAATTAGTTGGCTCTACTTTTTCGGCTTCTTTTGGGTGGGGGTGAGGATGGTGGACAAGGAGATGTGGATATTAAAAGTGTGGAGTCATGGTTGTGAGGTGTCTGAGTATGAGGTGGAGGACAGACAATGTCTTTACATGCATCAGGGACGAAGTCCCGGATTTTATCATGCAGGTACTTTTGCCTTTCCTGTGGCAGTCCTGGTGGCTCAATCGCTTCGGGTAGCTGTTTGGGACGGGGCTTCCAGTCTTGGTGGTTCTTCGTGAGGAGGGTGAGCGTCTTCTCAGCATCACATCGCATCTTCACATCGCATCTTCGCATCGCATCTTCACAACCACTTTGCCTGGTGTACCTGAGGAGAGAATCAGGTGGTGGAATGACGTAATGCCATCAAAGGCTCCCCTCTTGAAGTATGGCTGGAAGTGTTCTGGTGTTAAGGGGTCTTAATCTGGTGTTGAAAGGTCTGAAGCCTCGACGTCAGAGTCTGAGGAATCCAGGGGGTCATGTAAGTTGAATTCATCCTCAAAAAGAGGAGGAATAGACTCGGACTCAAAGACATCACTAGAACCTTTAAAAATGTATTATTTTTTATGTTTGTTTTTTATTTTAAAATTAGTAAAAATATAAGCCCTAGGCTGTTGCATGAAGATACCTTTTTCTGAGTAGCCAATAAAGTGGCCATCAAATTCTTCATCACCTAAAAAAGTAAAAGAGTTATGACTTATGAGTAATTTTGTTGATTGGGTACTAACAGTCTGGGGGTTAGTCTTCACTTCCTGGAGCCATGAATTCGCTAATGAGCTCCTCTAAGGCTTCACTATCGGCTCCACCCATCATGTCCAGGCCATCGCGGTGGCGGAGATTCAAAGCTCTGGCTAGGCTATCTAAACTGCACGTTCCTGAGCTGTATTTTCCCGCCTTCATGGCGCGGCATTTTGGCGCGAGTTTCACTCGCGCTAAAACTAGAGCTTAGCAACGATCCGGATACTCGTTCTGCAGTAAGTTGATACTGTGACTTCTCGGGCTTATTCCTTCAGTTCCAGAGCACGCCTGTCCTTCAAACTTTGTCAGTATCTATAAAAATAGGTTATCATTCCATTTATGCATTAAAAATATTTTGGTAAAAAATTGACAGAAACCATAAAATTGTTAATTGTCCAATTTGGTGCTTGCCGCGTAGTGCCCGATTTTCCTGTAGACGGTCACATATGTAGGTAGGTATTGAGTGTGTCAAGTAATTAGGTGAACTTCTATATATTCATTTGATGATTGTGAAGTTCAATTAATTACAACTCTTGAGTGTAAGTGTGTGTGCATGTGTTTGGTGTGTGCTTGTGTGTGTGCGGATATGTGTGACTGTGATGTGTATGGTTATGTGTGCGTGCACATGTGTTTGTGTGGTGGATTTAATTAGTGGGAGTGTTCAAGTCAATGGTGTGTATTATTAAGAACACTGATATTCGTTTTCACTGCTGGAATGACATTTTAATGACAAGTAATAGTACCACACGTGCAGACATGAAGAATGACTTGACCACTCCACTTCGTAGTGGTTTATAGTACGTTTTCAATTGTGTTCAGTAGTCTGAACATTTCAGCTATCCCAACCTCTTGGTCCCACCATGTTTGGATGACTGAAGTCCTACTGTATTATATATAGTGAACAGACCTCACCACAGTTCATTGAGGAGATACGTACTACTACTATTACTATGATTTGCAAGTTCTGTCTTTTTTTTGTCAACCTTCCTCTCCAACTATAAACAGCAATAGCAACAAACCAATAGTATAACAAACTCTTTTATGTGTCTGTTGTCGAGATGACGTGAGGTCCATTGGAGAGGAGACATTTGAAGTGGACTGAGTAGATGAAGAGAGAGAGATGCTTCACTGGCTGTGAGTGGGTGGAGCATGTGGGAAGGCATAGTGGGCGTGGCAGTAGAGATGGAATGATGTATGTAGCTGGCAGTTAATAGAAGGAATAGTTATTTAGACGGAGGATGGGCCAGCTGAACGAGGAAAGTGGTTGCAAGATAGACAATGAGGAATGGGTGTGTATGTGTGTGTGATAAAGTGCTAGGTCTTGGCTAGTTGCAGCCTCCAGCAATGTGCTAGTGTGCTCTGTTGTGTTTTTGGGGTAATTGGTGAGCGAGCGGAGCAAGCAGGACTCTCTCAGGGGTAACACAATTTATAATCGGGGATGTTTGTTTGTATATATATATATGTTACAGGGCCGTAGGAGCCGGAACGGCCTAAACGGCCATGGCCGTTTAGGTTTTTGAAACTAAGGGGTGTGCCACTATAATCGATTGAGCCGCGCCCACTTTTCAATTGTGACCACGTTTTGGTTTATTCCAGAGCAGAGTGTCAGGCATGGCTAGTGGTGGAGGTGCTTGTGGTAGCTTACCTAAACTTCCTGAGAAGCCCTTTCAGCCTAGAGAGCAGTGTGGTTTATCGTTCCTTCCAGAGTGCTTGGTTTAGGAAGTGGAAGTGGCTACACTATGATGTTGGCAGTGACAAGGCATATTGCTTTACTTGTTTGGGAGCCATTCAAGCAGGTAATTACAGGTCTATTTCACGTTTTTTAGTAAATTGTAGCTAAATTATTTCTAAATTTGTGATATGCTTGAGAAAAAAGCTGGAAAGTATACCAGTCCTCAAATTCAGAATGAAATAATTAAAATTATGTCCCTTAATACTTTAAGAAAAATAGCTTCTAGTATTCAAGAAGCACGCTACTTTGCTCTTATGGCTAATGAAGTCACTGATTGTTCCAACAAAGAACAATTTGTGATATGCTTACGTTGGGTTAACAACAATTTTCAGCCATTTGAAGAATTCATTGTCTTTATGATGTGGAATCTATAACAGCAAATAATTTAGTTGCGTGTCTCAAAGATTGCTTGTTACGTATGAATGTTAGCTTGTCTAACTGTAGAGCTCAATGCTATGATGGGGCAAGCAATATGTGTGGTTCTAGACGTGGTGTCAGCATTCCATTTCACCCGATATAAGCCACCATTATTGTATCATTGTCGTTTTTCTTTTTATATCACAATATTTGGGTGGTAAATATTGAAGAGCATCGTGCCATTTTTGTCCATTGCTTTGGACATGCATTGAATTTGGGATACAATTAAGCAAAATAAAATATTACGAAATTCTATGGATACAACTCATGAGATATCAAAGCTGCTGAAATTTTCACCAAGAAGAGAAACATTATTTCAGAAATTAAAAGATGATATTAGCCCAGAATATGCAGGATTTAGAGCACTGTGTCCAACAAGATGGACTGTTCGAGCTTCTTCACTTGCTAGCGTAATCAATAACTACAGTGTCTTGCAAACTCTATGGGATGAAGCGCTTGAAATATCTACTGATTCAGAAATTCGTGCTCGTTTAGTTGGTGTAAGGCATTGTATGTCTACTTTTGAATATTTATTTGGGGTAATATTGGGACAGCTTATTCTGTGGCATACAGACAATCTGAGCAAAATCCTTCAAAGTCCTAAATTGTGCTCCTCTGAAGGCCTCAAGATAGCTAGACTTACTAAAATAACTTTGGAAAGTCTCAGAAATGAAGAAAATTATAACATGTTCTGGTCAATGGTGATTTCTAGACAGCAGAAATTAACTGTGAATGACCCAGTTTTACCAAGGAAGCGAAGTGTCCCTCAAAAGTTATCTACTGGAGCTGCGTCACCATATTATCCTAGTGATCCAAAAGAGCACTATCGCAAGGAATACTTTGAATGCTTTGATTTAATCATTGCTTTTGTGGAAAGAAGATTTGATCAACCTGGAATGCGAACTCTAAAAAATTTATTTCGAAAGCAGCTATAAAAGAAAATTATAGTGAGGAATTGAAATATATTGTCGACTTTTATAAAGATGACATCACAGAAGAGACCTTATCTACACAGTTCCAAACATTGCCAGCTTGCTTAGAAAAATCTACAGAGAAGCCTTCAATCCCAGACATAGTTGATTACTTGCGATCTCTTTCACCAGCACAGCAAGTACTTTTGTCAGAAGTTTCAACATTACTTAAAATTATTCTAGTTAGTCCAGCAACGAATGCTGCTAGTGAAAGGAGTGCATCAAGTTTGAGAAGAATAAAGACATATTTGCGTGCTACTATGTCAGAGAAGAGATTGAACAATCTCATGGTTCTCAATGTCCACAAGGACAAAACTGATGAACTTGATATTCAGTCATGTTTAAATGAGTTCGTTCAAGGTGTTGAACATCGATCAAATATGTTTGGGCAGTTCTAATTATTTCTATTATTCTCTGTAAAGCATACCATTAAAATACCATTTTATGTCATATTACACAGTTAGACAATAAAAAAAATTAATAAATCTTTCACACAACTCCAATGGTAATATATCATCACACCACTCCAGTGGTAATATATCATCACACCACTCCAGTGATAATATATCATCACACCACTCCAGTGGTAATATATCATCACACCACTCCAGTGGTAATATATCATCACACCACTCCAGTGGTAATACATCATCACACCACTCCAGTGGTAATATATCATCACACCACTCCAGTGATAATATATCATCACACCACTCCAGTGATAATATATCATCACACCACTCCAGTGGTAATATATCATCACACCACTCCAGTGGTATATCATCACACCACTCCAGTGGTATATCATCACACCACTCCAGTGATAATATATCATCACACCACTCCAGTGATAATATATCATCACACCACTCCAGTGATAATATATCATCACACCACTCCAGTGGTAATATATCATCACACCACTCCAGTGGTATATCATCACACCACTCCAGTGGTAATATATCATCACACCACTCCAGTGGTCATATATCATCACACCACTCCAGTGGTATATCATCACACCACTCCAGTGGTATATCATCACACCACTCCAGTGGTAATATATCATCACAAAAAACCAAATATATCATCACACAAAACCAGTGGTCATAATATACATAAAACAGCTGGCTTACTTATCACCATTACAGGACTAGAAGTCTTCAATACTAAATAGTAAGGAGATAGGCAGTAAAAAGTAAGCTAACGACAAATACATCGACACAAAAATAAATTATTCCGTAAACTGCTATAGATTGTCATATTGATTATAGATGTTTATGTACAGTATAACTAAAGTTATCCGAATGCAGTTAACCGAACATCCAAATCTAATAGCAGCGTGTGCAGACATGAAAAATTTGCTAGACCACGCCCCTTCATTAGTGCTTTTGTAATACGTGTTACATTAATAACTGTTATCTGAACAACTCTCAGTCCCAACATGTTCGGATGACTGAAGTCTTACATTGTCAGCTTCTTCTTGTCCGACCAACCCTGTTAGTTCCATGCTCTTCACTGGGGTCATCAAGTACTGTGATATTCAAATTGTTCAGAGCAAGCATAATTCGATTGCTACAGAGTAAGGTAAAGGTCCCTCAATAGACAGCACCAATGGCACGTCGTCCTCCAGCACCATGTCGGGTGGAGCAGGCAGGCTGATGTATCTCGCAGAACTGGTGTTGTCAAAGGCAACCGTTGTGTTGGACACATTCAAAGCAGATGCCATATCTACAAGAATGTCATTTCCCAATCAATACATTGTTCAACATACGCAAAATGTACACTTTGAAAGAATTTGTCAAAGTTGTACGTGAAATTACGATAAATAATAATGCAGGGATAATTTTAAGTGTCAGACTAACACAAACTTGGTAAGAGATTTAAATTTGACTGAAAATCGTTGAAAGAAAAGAATAAAAACAAAACAAAAAAACAACAATAAAAACCCCTGTTTATTTCCAACAATCCAATTGGTCTAACATTCAACCAGTGACAGACCAGATTATCGTCATGTACATCAGCAAGTGCATGTAAATATTGTACCACTTCACATGTGGGGATGAGATGATAGGAATGTACATCAGCAAGTGCATGTAAATATTGTACCACTTCACATGTGGGGATGAGATGATAGGAATGTACATCAGCAAGTGCATGTAAATATTGTACCACTCTGCATGTGGGGATGAGATGATAGGAATGTACATCAGCAAATGCATGTAAATATTGTACCACTCTGCATGTGGGGATGAGATGATAGGAATGTACATCAGCAAATGCATGTAAATATTGTACCACTCTGCATGTGGGGATGAGATGATGGGAATGCATGTATCCATTATTGCTATCCTGTAAAGGAATGATATCAAACAACAATACTAAAAACACACAACAAAACAACAACAACGAACTTGCATAACAGCTTCAGGAACTTACCTGACATTAGACTAACAGACACAGTAACTGGAATTCTGATACAACCATCCGAGATTGCGATGGGTACCATAGCAACAGTCCCCTCCATCACAGAATTAATCCCAATGACGATATTACGCATAATATAATAAAAATAAAATATAGCCACTTCACATTCTTACTACTAGTTTTTATTTCATCTGTTTATCTCATTGCTGTCACCTCCTTAAACCTGTCCTTACTAGCTCTACTTTTTACACTTGCCGTAATCCACATCTCCCCCACCAAATCCAGAAAATAAGGCACAGTGATACAGTCATGACACGAGGAGAAGCTAGAAATAAAAAATTAATCAATTAATAATAATATTAATTAAAAAATACAAAAAGGAGAGAGAGAAGCACATAATGTGCAGCTCATTTAAAGAATATTATTCATCCCATAAATTAATCTACCCTAACTTCTCTTATAAACAAGAAAAAAAATCACTTAACCCTTGCACTGTTTACTTTTATTCCAGGTATTTTGAACATGTAAGTCAACATCACAAATAGTTATGAATGTGAATTCTATAGCCTGGTGGTGGCCTGCTTCTTAGAAGCTGATTGTGGTGAAGATACTAATTTCTCTGGAGGGATTGGTGAGTCTTACAAGAGAAGTTAGAAAAAGAGATTGCTTCGTTCCTGAATGCTAAGATAACAGAAGAAAGAACAACATGGTGATCATTTCATAACTTTCCTAAGGATAAACTGATGAGAAAGAAATGGTTAATTTCTAAAAAGAAAGGCTTTGTATTTTTACTGATCATCAGCTGTTTTGCTCCACAATGTGGAAGAACTCTTTAATATCTTTATGGAAGATATTGTAACAAAAAGCATTGCTACAGTGGAAGGCAGTGGAGAATTGACAAGCCTACTAATATTGCCTGTTATTACTGATCAAGTTTACTTTATTTAGATTGAGTATGTTTTCACGTGTATTCTAAGAAAATCCACAGCACAATAGGCAGGCCACCCCCAGGCTATAGAATTCTGAGAAAAACCAGCTGTCTCAGTTTTCAAGATGAGTTCCAAGAAGAAGTAGGGTGGTTAGATAACCATCACCAAATTTCACTCCCAGGAATTCCAATAACCAGGGCTGAAAATCCTAATCTTTTGCTATCAGCAGTTAGTAAATTTCATAATAAAGCTATTCCTGTAATTTGGAAGCTCTGTGCAGCCTGGCGCTGGTGCTACAGCAAAAAATAGACCAAGCTGTCAGCAAAACTAATACATTTTCTATGGGACACAGTGTGCAGTGATACCATTGGTGGGCGTGGCAGGATGTTATGTGATGTCCTCATGCAAATCCCCTAATAGCCTCGAAGGTGTCTTTTGATTACCGTATATCACGCATAGCTTTAATTATTGTATTTTTATGATTTTTAAAGGTGATCAATATTCGTGGCCGCATTAAGTGAAACTCCCCCGTACTACTCTGATCCAGCATGACTGCAGGGTCACTAGAGTTCAGACTTGCCCTCACTGTCTCTTGAGTTAGTAGACAAGGATCTCTCATGAAGATGGTCACAGGCATGCTCAGACTGTCTCCAGGAGGATAAATTTAACTTAAAGGTAGAAAATTTAAAACAGAACTTGCAGTGCCTAAGATTATTCATGTTTCTGTTATTGTTATTATAGTGTACTTTACTCCAGTTACAGTATGACCTTATTTGGTCATATCACTAATGGGTTTGTGGTAATATCATGCCTCCTACTCCCATGATGAAGCAGCTGCCCTAAGACCAAAGGCTGGTTTAGGTCTATAATAGTCTGTCCAAGTTGAGTTGGCCAGAAAAAAAAACTTGAATAACTTGTGAACCATAGCAGCTATGCATCAAGAGTTTGCACCATTAGAAAGCTGTATTCTTGTCAAACAACAAATCCAGATTTAGCTTCACAAAGAAGTTGGATAGCTTAATTATTCACAATTCTGTTCATCTGCTATCTGCAAAATATTTTAATATTACTGTTAAATTATAGGAGAAGTGTGTGTGATGATATTTCATTCAGTGTGTAGGAAGAGAGTGTATATATGTATTTGTGTGATGGTATTTCAGTGTACGAGGAGAGTGTGTATGTGTGTGATGATATTTCAGTGTGTAGGAGGAGAGTGTGTATGTCATGATTCTAATTGTTTTTTCAATTAGACATCAAGATTAATAATGAGCATATAACAGGTAAGAAAGCTTGCCAATCACCATAAAACACACACACACTAACTAATGCTGATTGTCTATGTTTATCATTATGAAGTTATGGGTATATCCTTAAAATTATTTAGTGCTACACTGTTACATAAGTTATTATAGAACACTGTCACCCATGACTTCATAGTGATTATAACATACTGATGATTCCTAATAAGGATGAAACAATCACAGCATAGTTGTTATTTCAGTGGCTATTTAATTAGGATCAAAATTAGGGGGAATTGCTATAAGTGGGTTAGAATTGCTTGTATAACAAGTCCATATTTACTCAGAGGACAATGGGACACATTTTAGTGGTCTGTGGTAGAGGTGTAAATATCTTGTAAGGGTCAGCTATAACCATAGTTACCCAGAAATTTCATTACTATTGCATCTTTTAATTAAAATTATGCCCATATTTTTTTCCTTGAACATTTATTATTTTTATATTATTTCATTCTTTGTTATAGAAAAGACAAAAATAGAGAGTTGTTTATATGTGTGTGTATGTGTGTGCTTTCTTGTGTTAGGAATAATTTTTTCAGCTAATTATAGTAAGGTCAGTCTAGAGGTCATTCTGCATGAGAGGTCATGTGAAGCTCACAAATTGCAGCTGTTTGAGATTGCCACCCAAATTACAGCTATGTGAATAGACTGCAGCTATGTTTAGAGGAGAGAGTGTTTTTGTTTGTGTATGTGTAGGTGTGATCTTTTATGTGGAATAATCTTATTTTCAGGTAATTATAGTAGTGAGGTCAGCCTGCTCAATATGTCATCTTGATGAGAGGTCATTCCTGCCAGTCAATTGCAGCTGTTAATAGCCAGGTGCTCCTAAAGCAGCTGTTAGCTGTAGAAGATAAATGAATTAGCACAAAATGAGAGACTGTGGGTTGTTATGAAAGCCATAAAAACTTTGTGTGTACTAGTTAAAATTTTGATGTTGTTGTTGTTGTTGTTGTGTGTGTATGAACTCAAGGAATGTTGAAGTTGGCAAAAGATTAATCAATACTTGACTGTCATAATTTTACAATATCTAATATTAAAACAATTTTTGATGTTATTTGAGCTGTATAAAAATCCCAAACAAAACCAAATATGCTTTTTTAAAGATTCTAAATTATTTCTTTAGAGTTTTTCTTTTAATTTGATTTTAATATTGCTTGAAGCAGTGTTTTGGAGACAATTATGAGGTTGTTTAGTAGTTTATCTACCAATCTCAGCTCACTTTGATGTTGTAGGTTGTGTGGAAGAGTGGCAGGTGGTGACTCACTCACCACACTGTGCTATTGGAGCACATCCTAAATAATATTTGAGTAAGGAGTATGTGAGTATAAAGTGATGTGTAGGGAAGTGTGGAATGTGTATGTACATATGTGTGTGCATATGTACGTAAGATGAAGATGTTAAAAAGAGGAATGGAAGTTAGAGGATATTATGGGCAAGCTTACTGGAAGTCAGTGAGATGAATTCTATGGGTCTGTCTTGCCACTTTCTTTCCCTTTTCCTCTCTTCACCTCCCCCTTTCCTCACCTCCATCTTCCCTTCCTTATCAATTGCATACATCAGATGAGAATGGTTCCATGCTAGCCCTCACTCGACTAACCTATGTGTGTATGTGTATGTGTGTGTATGTCCAGTGATTTCTGCCTCCAGTTAGTGCACTATGCACTTTATGTAGTTGATTGTCTGCTATTTCTATAGGCTGAGTAGGGACACATGGGATACTAAAATATAGTGCTAACAACTATTGGACTGACCAGCCATTAATGGAGTATTGTAAGCATTTCAGACACTGCCCAAGAGTTTTCCAGTTAGTATTATTATGTGGAGATTCCCTTTACCCAATGCTGCTGTGAACTTGTTCTAATTACAGGAAGACAACTATAATCTGCAAGCATAATATAGACTTAGGAGAATAGTTTCTTAATCAACATTTACATGGTTCTTAATCAACATTTACATGGTATATAATATAAAAAAAAGAAATAAAAAAAAAGAAGCCAAGACGATCTTAGTCAGTTGGGCAATAACGAAGTGAGATGATGTTTGTTATTAACAAAAAAATATTATTTTTTTTATTCTTGACTTGGGGTAGAATTATGGTCATTTCCATAGTAACTAACTCTGATGGAACAGTATGTGATTGTAGACTGTATGAATGTTATTCAGAAGAATTCTGGCCTCGCCTGTTGTGTCATCCAGTCCAAAAGTTGGCCTCATCACTGAGTGGACTAAGTCAGGATACAGAAATACTCAAGTTATTGCTAGTTAATGGGCAACCATTGGCTACCAAGTTCAAACCACTTCAAATCATACACTAGCTACCTTTGTATGCTATTATAATTATATGGCTAATAATTTATATTTTTAACATTTTTAATGAAAATTTTGGTTACAAAAAATAAAAACTTGACAATGTGCAAATTCAATGTTCAATAAAATTTTGAAATATGGGATACAAACAGTGAAAAATACAACACAATGAGTGTTTTCAAATCTATGTCCATGTAGTGTTGACAGACTTTAATCCACAATTCTATTACAAAATCAATACTATAATATAAACACTACAACAATAATAATACACTTACTGGAGCTGTTGCTGTATTTTATCTGCCACTTGTCTACAATAGTCCACTTGAGACAATACAGTAACAAACTCCTTGAGGGCAGTAGGTCTAGATGGTAAGACTGTACGAATATTATTCAGAAGATTCCTTGTCTTTTCAACATTAATCCAAGTTTCACGCTGAAGGAGCTGTTCATACATGTCAGGAGATACGAGTCCTTTACTGTAGCAGCGATCAGCTACTGTCATAACACAAGGCGTCACTGAGTGCACCAAGTCAGGATACACACTCAGAAATATACTCAAGTTGTTGCCGCCTAATAATAAAACATTTTCATAATACTAGCTAAATACAAATAACAACTTGACTTACTTTCAGAGATTTCTACTGCAGGATCTTTCTTTTCGTATTTCTGAAACCAAATAAATGAGAGTCAGTTAATACGTTAAAATACATAGTCTATTTCTACATACCTGTCCATACCAAATGAGGTGTCTATTGGTGAGTACAACTGCTTGTGGGTTGTTTGGATTGAAGAGACATTTCATGACTTTGGGGACAGAGTGCGCTCCATCAACGACCCCGAGATGATTCCCTCCTTCGTGTGAACGACAGTCAAAGGCAAACTGGTAGTCCATGGAGCTGTTGTAGTTCATTCTGGAACTAGCCTTCTTTAGAGTGTCCTCTATTTCTAGTTTTAAAGCTGTACATTCGTGGTGAATGGAGTCTTGGAATGTAGGATCACAAGAAACTACAACTTCAAAATATTTACATCGAGATATAAATGTTACACAAATTAATTGGATCCGTACAAAAAGGGCACCATGTTTTTCTTGACACCTTCTCTGATGAAAGTGAAGGACTTGTTAGATATGAGACAAGCCATGGAAGCAGGAAAGAGTCCCATAGGAGTAAACCCACTACTGAAGTACATCAAGAGAGGCTCCACCAAACATGAGCTACAGGATTCTTTGTGGAATTGGTCCAGTTCCTTTGCACTAGTGTTTTCTAACACGCAAGGCATGATGTATTCTTTCCCTTCTTCTAAAACTGAGTTCGTATCAGAAGATTCGACTGACACAATCTCAGCTATCAAGTGAAGATATGCAAGCAAAGCTACCAGTTGCTCTGGTGGAATCAGATCTCCAGAAATGTTAGCCGTAGCTTCCTTCAAATCTGTCATAGAGAATAGACCTGTCTTCTTGAATCTCTCGGATGTGGCCTGGCCTACGCTATCAAAGCACATGGCTTTAAGAATGACACCCGTGATACTGTCATACACTACCTGGATGTCTATGATGACCAGGTCCTCCAAACCAGGCACACTGGGGAAGTACATCAGAACACCAGCATGGTGGTGAAGAAACCACAGAGCTGCTCTGGTCTCGTAGGGTGTCATATTGAAGGCATGGGACAAGGCCAAGCAGGTCTCCAGGCTGGCTGTCCTCACTTCTCTCATGCGAAGACACAAGCTGAACAGAAGCCACACAGCTGGAATTTTCAGCTTTTTAAAGTGTTTCTCCATGGCATTCTCCAGTAGCTGATGCAAGTGATGGATTTCTTCTATTCCGCCTCCCATGTTGTCCAAAGAAACAACAAGCGTGTCTTTTGAGCAGAACTGAACTATGCCTTTTTTGTAGGAGTCAGTGTCTCGAATCACTTTTTGAAGCTGTGAGTCGACTGTAGCGATGACTTCCTCAGAAACCTTGTCTTTGTGAGTGCCCACTATAAACACTACTGAATTGGAGGACTCCAGTATCTCACCAATGGTTGAGTTGTCTGTTCCAGGTAGAGGTTGAAGGTGGGTGGAGGAACTGAAACAAGATATACTGGCCAGAGTGCGCAAAAGCATCTCTTGCAGAGTAAACTCTGATTTCTCTGGTGCAGTTGTCTCTCCTGAAGCTCTCTGATAAAAGACACGATACTCCTCATCTAGTTGGAACTTGTAGCTAAAGAACAGCAAGTAGAGGCCAGGTCCTATGGTGAGGGCTGGTAACATGTCCATCAGCTCGGGCTGACCTCCGGTGTCCTCCATTCTCAAAAAAGCTTTAAAAGAGTGCTTCACATTATCTGCAAAGTGTGGTTGTTTGGACACTGTCTCGAATATGGCAGCTATTTCAGAATAATCTGGTGATCTGATTTTTTGTTTGGTCAATAATTTTAGTTTTGCCAGCATTTTATGAATTAAGTTAGGCTGTGGCTTTTGAACAGGGCGTGATTGCTTGGTGTTTCTAATGTGTTGTTTTTTAACCTGATGAGACTGCCCTGTATTGCTAGCCTGACTGACCTCTGCCCTGGTGTCACTACCTCCATGGGAATCAGCAGTAGCCTCAGAAGTGGATTCAGTTACCAAACTATCTTTGAGAGTGTGAATGAGTAGAGATGCTTCCTCAGTGAGATTCTTTACAATGGTCCAGTTTGTGGTTCTTTCTGCTGTGGTTGGATCAGACTTGCCTTGGACTAGCATATTGGAGCAACACTGTACTGCACCTGTGCTGCCATGAATCTGCTCCTCTTCTTTAGCTGACAGAAGATCTATGATCTCTTTCTTTATTCTCCTGAGAGTTGTACTCTTGCCTTGTCTTGGAGGACCAAGGGACATAAACTTTAAAGACAGAAGCTCCAGTACTTCCTTGGAAACAATGAAGTGTTTATATGCATCCTTGAAAGCTATTGAACATTAAATAAATAATCATTACAGCTAAAGTGTTGCAAATAAAGCAATAATTACAGTTATTGCAGCCTCATTGGTTATACTAATACAAGTAACTGGCACACTGCACCAGTACCATTCAATACAGAGTGTAGGCAGCTGGTTTTATAGCCTGGAGCTAAAGCCTGTAGAAGCAGCTGCCAGTAGAAGCAGCTGCACTCTAGCACTTGCAATTTTAGCAAAGACAATCAATTACCTTACTTATTATAATATCATAATTAATACTAGTGATGTGCTTGAGCACAAATGGCGAGCGAGCCTAGAGACTATACTATTAATTGTGACTTCTAACACTGAAGCTACTGGAAATAAGGTCCAGTTTTTAAATTTAGCATACAGGGTAAAGGGATTTCAGTGCCATAGTAACAACTCTCTGCAACTGCTTGAATTGAAGGAAAAAACAACAACAACAGAACAATACATGTTATTTAAAAGTTTTCTTTGTGATATTCTTTAGCTAAGTAGTGGTTGTAACACACAATGCTTTGACACAACTGGACATGCACCTACACAGACTTACCTTCGCAGTAGTCTAGTGGACAATGTATTTTCAAGTAAATACTGTTGCGCACGGCTTACAACCATGACAAAGATCGCATTGACTTACCACCGCCACTAACTCGAATAGAAATGGAAGTCCCTTAAGTTTTCAAGTTTTAACTGCACCCGCAAAAGAATTCAAAATGGTAAACAATTCAATTTCTAGGGTGATACGGGTACTGATCGATAAACCAGAGGATTCTGTTTAGTGCAATTTGGGACGGGGTCGACAACCAAACTAACACAAAAACGCGAGGGTCAAAGTACAAAATGACATACGTACGTCCATACATATATCTAAATAAATAAACAAACATCCCCGATTTTCTATTGTGTTACCCCTGTAAGTGTCTCGCTCGCTACGCTCGCTCGCCAAATAATAAATATTTAGTTTTAACATAATTAACACAATAATAAATAATAATATTCTAGTTATTATTATAGTACAAGTTTTTAATACCTAACTTTAGTTTCCCATATAATCTATCAATGGGACATTTTAAAGAGAAGCCATTTTCACTGAAGGCAAGATGGCTTTCTAGAGATGCTGTTATTTACTTACACTAACCTGACAGTGTTACTTTGTATACTCCATCTCTATTAGCAACCAGCAACTGTCCAGTAGACAAGACTGCAGTAGCTATCCATCCATCATTATCCTTCAGTGCTGGTCTATCTCCCTCACTAGTAGTTTCAATCCACTTCTCTGTCTTGTTGGAGTAACTTCTAATGGTAGAATAGTTATCGATGCCGATTAGATTCGATACATAGGAGACGATAGCTAAGATGTAAGTAAGTGTGGTTACTGTCCTCCATATTGTTTGTCTTCTTGTCCTGCCATTACTAGCAGATGCTAAGAGAGACTCTAAAGTGCATATAAATAGAATCTTCTCCTTGTTATATCCTCCTGTGAAGTAGAAGTTGCCTTCATGGAATGTTGATCGCATGTTCCAGCATGAAGAAGGAAGTGAGTCTGCAGTCGTCCAATGGTCGTTGAGTAGAACTTCCACTACATCCAACTCCCAGCTAGGTGACTCCCACCCACCAGCCACGACCAGGACCTCTGGTGATCCTCCACTAACTGATGATGCATGGTAGCGAGGAGTAGGCATGGCACGTAGCGATGGCTTCCAGTCTCGACCAGTAGTACTAGTCAACAGAGAGTTAGTGGATTCCCAAGTGGAGGTATGCCATCCACCAACCAATACAAACTTAGACTGGTAGGTAGTTAGGGACGAGTATTCATATGGTGCATCAGTAGTAGTCCATGAGTGAAGGTCAGTAGAGATGTGAAGTGTGCGATCATCAGCATGCATAATTATGACTTTATTCTTCAGTACTGCACATTGTACAGGAGAGACATCCTTACTCCATGTATGGCAGTGCTCCCAGTGAAGTGAGACTGGAGGATGGAGATCTCTCTAAATACAAATAAACAAATAAATATATAATTAAATTGATATACAAACAAACAAACAGCACTAAGTGCTATTTAAGCGAGACTTTAACATGCAAACACACAAACTTATATAAGACTACAAATATATGTTAAAACAAACACACAAACAAATTTATTCTTATATCAGCAGTGAATACACTTTCTAAACATTATGCACAACTATAAATAAATAAATAAAAATACATGTAAAAGCTAATAAACAACAATACTATAATTAAAACCATGTAAACAAACACACAAACATACAATTTTACTCATTATAAATTTACAGAAATGTAAACACATTATAACAACAGCAACTATATGACATGCTAACACACAAACATACAATTTCTCACACAATGATAAAAAGCTAATAAACAACAATACTATAATTAAAACCATGTAAACAAACACACAAACATACAATTTTACTCATAAATTTACAGAAATGTAAACACATAACAACAGCAACTCTATGACATGCTAACACAATTTCTCGCACAATGATTATATACAATATAATAATATTTTAATAAATGAAATAGTAAAAAATGCTGAGAAATTGACAAATAAACAAACACACAAACATACAACTATTACAGTGCATAAATGACATGATATTCCAAACATACAAACACATAATAAGAGAATGAGCTGTTTCTTCCTGTGTTAAAATAATGTACAGTAGGCACCAGAAAAAATCTCAATTCTGTTCTGTATAACGATTTTTTTTTTGCACAGAAAGGAACTATAGTAGAAAAACAAAACAAAACAAAACGATATGATAGTTGATAAAATATAGTTTTTCGGTTCGACTATGTTAATGTTTTAATATTCACTGTTTACCAAACGCATCACTTCTAGGAATGTAAAAAATGATGCCATTTTAAATGCTGGAGGAGGCCATCATTGCTTAGATATTCTCACTACTAAAGACCCAACTGTAGCTGGTAAAAAGACTAAGAAGTAGGGACCTGTCAGAGCAGCAAGTTCAGCGAAAATCCAGTCAGTCTGCTGAATCGAAGCAAGTCAGTTTTTTCATTGTGCAAGCTGTTTAGCATGACCCCTATAGCATTTATGTAATGGTACCAACTGTTTAGTCAAACGCAATAAAAAAAAAAAATTGTAAAAAAGCCTGTTTCTTTTCGAAAGACACCTGCTATTGTTTAAAAAAATTGCCAACACATGAACATATACATTAAAAATGACAACAAAAAAAATCTTTCTATAAAAGTGCACAAACATACAAATATATCCCAAATACAAAATTCAATACACATTGTAAGAAACTGTAAATAAAACAATAACAAGCACAACAACAATAACAACAACAAAATAATCAGAAAAATAACATCACAACAAATATACGTCGTGCTTATGTGTTATAAACACACAACTTACTATATTTCTGGAACAAACTAGACTTCAAATAGAACAAACTAGACTTCAAATGACTAGAGTAAAATAGTTACAAACTATACAAAAAGAGAGGGATAGTCTTGTCTAACTATCCTCAAAAACAAACTAGCAACTAAAAAAAAGAGAGGGAAAGTCATGTCTGAGCATGCTCATAAAAGAACCTGGTGTTTTTTTTCAAGAGCATGCTCAGGAACACGACTTTTACCCTCTCTTTTTTCCAGTTGCCAATGCATTTGTTGTGAGCATGCTCAGACATTAGTTTCCCTCTCTTTTCCAGTCTAGTTGTTAGTATTTTTATGAGCATGCTCAGACATAAATTTCCCTCTGTTTTTCCAGTTGCTGATGCCTTTTATCGAATGCTCAGACTTTAATTTCTCTCTTCCTTTTATTTGAGTTGTTGGAAAAAATAATGCTTGCAATTATGCTAAGAACTTGGCATGTGTGTAGGTAGCAGTGTTTTCCCTTCTTTCAACCCTTTTGTAAAAGTTAGCTATCTATATACAAACAGTGAGCTAGTGAAAAAGACTGGATCTAATAAACAAACAATGTATCTAGTAATCAGCTAGGGGTTAGCTATGTGCTCACCTCATCCTCAGTAGGAACTTGCTGCTGGCTTTCCGCCATGACTGGCTTACAGACTAGATTCTACTGTTTTCCAAAATTGGGCGTTCCCACATTCTCTGACCCACCACACCCAAAGTGCTGACTATAAAGTAGATTCATAAGATATTGCGTTATTGGAAGAATCACGCGAATAGAATTAATATAACGACCTTCTTGCAGAAAAGGCTGACCTTCACCTTTGACCTCAATCGCTATCGCTTGGGAGCCATCCCGCAGTTCTTATCAAAGAATTCTTCTGATTGGTCAAAACCTTACTTTTAGGTCATGTGAATGTCTATCAAAGCTAGGTTTTCATTGGTTGGCTCACGTGATATTTCTTTACTTTTTACTGCTTATACATAATAATAATATTAAAATATTAGCTACAAGGGCTACAGAGGCTACAAGGGCTACAGAGGCTACAAGGGCTACAGAGGCTACAAGGGCTACAGGCTACAAGGCTACAAGGGCTACAGAGGGGCTAAGAGGCTACATGGGCTACAGAGGCTACAAGGGCTACAGAGGCTACAAGGGCTACAGGGCTACAGAGGCTGGGTACAGAGGCTACACACAGGGCAGAGGCATGGGCAGGTACAAGGGCTACAGGCTACAAGGGCTACAAGGGCTACAGGCTACAAGGCTACACTACAGGGCTACAGAGGGCTACAAGGGCTACAGAGGCTACATGGGCTACAGAGGCTACAAGGGCTACAGAGGCTACAAGGGCTACAGAGGCTACATGGGCTGCAGAGGCTCATGGGCTACAGAGGCTACAAGGGCTACAGAGGCTACAAGAGCTACAGAGGCTACAAGGGCTACAGAGGCTACATGGGCTGCAGAGGCTCATGGGCTACAGAGGCTACAAGGGTTACAGAGGCTACAGAGGCCACAATCACCAAAATTTTTCAGATAGAGTTAGTTAATAGCATTATTATTGTTCAGTATTAAATCATATAGCTATAATTTTTATATCCTATTTTTTGAAGGTTGTACTGAAGGAAAATTGGCAACCGCAGATAAAAGTAAGAATTTTGTATTTTATTTTTGTGTTAATAATCAACATCAATATTGGTTAGCGAAAGATGAAGAATCCTCGATTGGAAGGAAAGCAAGTGTGAAAGCATTCCATAAGGGTTTTGAATTAATTCCAGAAGCTCCAAGTTCCCCAGAAATTCAGAGTGTTTTAGTGGACATTCAAATGATGAATTCAAACCTAACTTTGGAACAGCATGGTATTCACGATGCTTTTCTCCCCCATTCTAAGGCTAGCAATGTTAATAGCTTATTTTTTTTAATTATTAGTATAATTTTTATCATTGTTTTAAAGGTGTGGGATACTACATATTGTCCAAAAGATACACATTGTAGGTGCTGTTTTAGTTTTCTAAGTAGTGAGACTAAATTGCAGGGTGGAAGGGGCTCTTTTTGGCGATTAACCAAATGTGGCATACATTCAATTAATGTGCGTGTAAAAAATTGTGGCAACTGTCATGCTAGGCATGGATTTGTGGATTGGAAGAAAGGTTTGTTTGTTCTTGAGTAAAAAACCATGGTCATTTAAATGTAGTTTGTATAGGTGTTTTTAATATAAGCAATAAGCTGATGGTGTCCCTAGATATTTTATTTGAAATAAGAGAACATGTGAAATTTGGGGAACCACCAGGAAATACAACTTCAGCTGTTGTAAATGCTGCTCTATTGCTACCTTTTGCACCATTGCTCTCCGAAACTGAGATCAGATACCTGAAAGAGAAGCTATATGATGGGTATTTTGCCTTTGAAGCTCTCACAAATAGAGACTGGGATTTAGCGATCTGTGGAATGTGTGGAATTTGTCCAATATTTGAAAGTGGTGATGGCAATGCAAAGACCATCACATAGACAACTGTTTTGAGCTCAAAACTTATAAATCCGTTTTGTCTGAAGTTATTAATTCAAAAATTAAATCAACGAGACTTACAAAGTAGTTCACAGCAAAACTTGTTTCATTATTTTTCTTACAACAGACTTATAGACTACTGGCATAATAGGGTGATAGTGGACAAGCAATTCAATTCCATGCTGAAGACTAAGAAGGATAATGAAATTATCGCTAGAGACTATTTGCACAGGTTTATTTATCAATCGTCTTAAAACTTATTATGAACACTTGTTTCGTTTTTGTGATGTTGTCATGTTTTATTTTGTGTAGTTAAGTAGATCTGTAACGAAATTTATGTTTTTGAAATGTTTTCCTCTCCAATTCATATGTTTCCATTCATTGTAACCTTAATTTCCAATAACATCCAAAGACAAAATCTGTTTCCTTGCAGTCTCAAACATACCCTGGCCCAAACCCTAACACCTAGCCTGCCCTGATCCCAATCACCCTTATTACATATAGTAAAACCCTGACCTAGCCTGCCCTGGTCAGAACGCCCATTATACAATTAGTTATAATATAGTTAAACCCTTACCTGCCCTAGCCCTAACCCTTAGCCTTGGGTCCCAGCCTCCAACCATCCAGTACTAGCTATTAATCCCTTACATGCCCCAGCCCTAACCTTAGCCTGCCCTGGTGTTTCTTTGTATAGCTGTTAGCAAAACCCAGACCCATATGACCCTAGCGGTGGTCCCAACCCTCATCCTCTGTCCCGCGATAAAAGTAAGTTGCACCACAGGGCGCGTGGCGCTATAATTGGTCACATGATTTGATTAACCAATGAAATGAGTTTTTTGATAAGGAACTGCGGGACTGTAGTCGCTTGGTCGGCCGCGCGAGACTAACCAGCTCTCATTGCTGAAGTAATGGCATGGTAAGTGTTCTCCAGTGTGTGTTGGTAGTAGAGAAGTATTAGTTCCAATGGGTCAATATGGCTAGATGATAATGCATGCATCACTAATACTGGAGCAAGCTCGTTGCAATAACCTGACTAAAGTTTGTATGTTTGTGTATTCAATTATTCCAATCATCCATTAACCGGAACAGAATATAGACTGCACACACATTCAAAATTGCAAGCAGCTGAAAAAGGGAGGAGCTAAAGCTACTGTACTAAGCTAGGTACTCAGGATGAAGATTTAAGACCTTTCATTGTGCTACATTTTTTTTAATTTTGGGTCAATTGTTGAGAAAACGCGAAGCTTTCAACTTCACATAGGTACCAGCTTTTATGGGCAACGCCCCCTAGCTTCCCGTCATAATCAGGTGAGAAAATAATTTCTTGCAGCCAGCGGTGTAGTTTGTTTTATACTCAGGGAGTGAAGATGTATATCGGTGATTATTTCTGGCTAGTTTAGCTTCTTCTCTTATGAAGACAGCATTTCCATGTACCATTTTCATTGGTCGAGCTATTTTGATGCATAGCTAACAGATTGCTTGTTCTTTTTGAAGGGGATTATATAGAAAAAAGAGTGTTTGTGTGTGCGTGTGAGTAGAAAAAAGAGTGTGTTTGTGTGTGCGTGTGAGTAGAAAAAGAGTGTGTTTGTGTGTGCGTGTGAGTAGAAAAAAGAGTGTTTGTGTGTGCGTGTGAGTAGAAAAAAGAGTGTGTTTGCGTGTGCGTGTGAGTAGAAAAAGAATGTGTTTGTGTGTGCGTGTGAGTAGAAAAATGAGTGTTTGTGTGTGCATGTGAGTAGAAAAAGAGTTGTTTGTGTGTGTGAGTAGAAAAGAGTATGTTTGTGTGTGCATGTGAGTAGAAAAAAAAGTGTGTTTGTGTGTGCGTGTGAGTAGAAAAAAGAGTGTGTTTGTGTGTGAGTGTTAGTAGAAAAGTGTGTTTGTGTGTGCGTGTGAGTAGAAAAGTGTGTTTGTGTGTGCGTGCGAGTAGAAAAAAGAGTGTGTTTGTGTGTGCGTGTGAGTAGAAAAAGAGTTGTTTGTGTGTGGGTGTGAGTAGAAAAAAGAGGGTGTTTGTGTGTGCGTGTGAGTAGAAAAAAGAATGTTTGTGTGTGCGTGCGAGTAGAAAAAAGAGTGTGTTTGTGTGTGCGTGTGAGTAGAAAAAAGAATATGTTTGTGTGTGCGTGTGAGTAGAAAAAAGAGTGTTTGTGTGTGCGTGTGAGTAGAAAAAAGAGTGTTTGTGTGTGCGTGTGAGTAGAAAAAGAGTTGTTTGTGTGTGAGTAGAAAAAGAGTATGTTTGTGTGTGCGTGTGAGTAAAAAAGAGTGTGTTTGTGTGTGTGTGTGAGTAAAAAAGAGTGTGTTTGTGTGTGCGTGTGAGTAGAAAAAGAGTGTGTTTGTGTGTGCGTGTGAGTAGAAAAAGAGTGTGTTTGCGTGTGAGTAGAAAAAGAGTGTGTTCGTGTGTGCGTGTGAGTAGAAAAAAGAGTGTGTTTGTGTGTACATGTGAGTAGAAAAAGAGTGTGTTTATGTGTGCGTGTGAGTAGAAAAAAGAGTGTGTTTGTGTGTGCGTGTGAGTAGAAAAGTGTGTGTTTGTGTGTGTGTGTGAGTAGAAAAAGAGTATGTTTGTGTGTGCGTGTGAGTAAAAAAGAGTGTGTTTGTGTGTGCATGTGAGTAAAAAAGAGTGTGTTTGTGTGTGCGTGTGAGTAGAAAAAGAGTTTGTTTGTGTGTGCGTGTGAGTAGAAAAAAGAGTGTGTTTGTGTGTACGTGTGAGTAGAAAAAGAGTGTGTTTGTGTGTGCGTGTGAGTAGAAAAAGAGTGTGCTTGTGTGTACGTGTGAGTAGAAAAAGAGTATGATAGATGAGTGTGGCACGTATTCCAGATGAGTAGTGACTAGTTATTATGAACTAGCAAGTACCCCGCCATGTAGTAGCTTCTGACGTATTGCAAAATGCAGTAGCAATAGTTATTTATATTCATGTTATCATTCTCTGCAGGTATTAATTTCATTTTTATTCATTGTTTATACATGTTGTTGTTGCCACCTTCTCTTCCCCCAGGCTAGTCGGTGGTGTCAGAACACGATGGTTTTACTGGACAAGAAATACCAGCTGGGTGCCGACATCCGTATGTCCGGGGAGGTGTCGGCTCTGGTGAGCGAACTCACGGACTACATGGCCACACACGAGGACCAGCAGGAAGCCAGGATGGAGCAGGTGAGAGGGGAGGAGCTGAGCTCTCTGTGGGGCGGTGTTTGAAGGTTCTTTTACCTAACTTGAAGTTTGTACTGAAAGGATTAATATCAGAGACTTTCTTTGCATGCACACAGTTTAGTATGTGTAAAGTTTGTATGTGTGTGATGAGTGTAGGTATGAGGTATACGCTGTAGTTGAGAGTGTAGAATAGAGAGAGTGTGGGTGGATGGGTGTAAAAGATGATTTTTCAGAGTGTGCATATGTGTGTATGTATGGACACACTGTATAAATGTGTTGTTACACCGAGTGTTGTTTAGTAACGCCGTCAGTTGCCCTCTATTGGATAAGAGAAAAGTTTCATGAGATGTACCATCAAATTATAGAAATTTTTAAATTCTAAATTTCACTGTGGTTAAATTATTTATTTTATTTGTGTGTGCATGTGAGATGGTTGGCCTGTGTGTGTTTGCATGTGTATGTGTGTGTGTTTGTATATGTGTGTGTGCAGAGATTACCCATCCTACCATAATGCCACCTAATATGGCTACCAGCAAGGGGTGGGACCAACAGAGAGGAGGGCGGAGCCACTAGGTGCAGACTGCAATAATGAGGAGGAGCTACTCTGTAAACTCTTGCAACAAAACAAGTAAAACCAACAGAAAGAATAGAGAGACATGTGCAGTACTATGGTGTGTGTATGTATGTGTGTTTGTATGTGTGGGAGGATGGTTGTACTGTATGTATGTGTATATGTTTCTTTAAATATATGTTTGTGTGTGCACGATACATTCACAGCAGTGTCCACGATAGAAATAAGAATATATATACTAGTGGTGCGCTCGATTAGCGCAAATGCATGGCGAGCGAGTAAATATAATTAGTATAGGTAAAGATGATTTGTGAAGGAAATCGCTAAATAATAGCAATGATTAGGCATGAAGAGTTAACAATAACAGAATTACCTGAATAAACTTAGAAAGCAGTGGCAAAGAAGCGCAGCTTGACAAAGACTTTACAATTGTTTCAAGAAGAGAGTAGCTATAAACTTTTTGGTTGAAACAAAGTAGCGTAAGGCAGTGCAGCAGGATTCTCCGTGCTCGTTAATTGAAATAATGGAACTGTGAACGCTTTACCTAACTTACGTAATTAGAAGCGCGGGCGACATTTTTTGACGTATGCATACATACCTATATATATATATCTGAAATCTCAATTGAACACGACTGAGAGTCAGCTTCGCTCGCTCGCTGAATAAAGATATATTTGTTGTTGTTGACTAGTTTTATTTTGATTATATGTCGGTAAGGTGTAGTTCATTGTAAAAGTATTTGTTTTAATTTTTAATATGAACTGGTTTTATTTAATAGAGATGAGTTCTTCCAGCAACTTATGACTTATACAGCATCCTTCACATGTGGCCAATATTCCAGCAACACTGAAGAGTCTCTCCACAGGAGCTGAAGATACTGGAATGCGAAGGTAATTAGTGAATAGGATGACAGGGGCACAGAGTGTAGTTGTATGTATGTGTGTGAATGTGACCACTCAATATGAAGACAGTGTGTGTGTTTGCATGAGTAGTGAGTGTTGTCCAGTCACAGCGTCAGTTGTCCCATGGGACTATAGAAATGTCTCATGGGATGTCTCATTAAAATATTGAAATGTATAAAGTTGTAATTTTCACTGCAGGTAACTCCTTCTTGTGGTTGAATAGTCATGCTAGTATATTGTGTTTGTAGTCACATGACTGGTACACCCAATGTGGAGGGCTTCATCTCCATGCCCTATTGATGAAATGCCTAGACTGAGTGTGCTATGAATATCATTATAGGGTCTGCTACACATGTAGTGGTTTTAACTGATGGTTTTTATGCCCACACTGTAAAAGGAGGAGGGGGGGGGGGGGGGGGGGGGGGGGGGGGGGGGTGTAAGTGTGTGTGTGTGTGTGTATTGGTTGATTTCTTGGCTCAAGTCCTGAGTTCAACCTCCACTCTGGAAATTTTTCATCTGTTTTTTGTTTTTCTTTTTTCTGATGGGGTTCTTATGGACCAGTGACTTGAGGTAGTGATGGGGTTCTCATGTGACCAGTGACTAGAGGTAGTGATGGGGTTCTTATGTGACCAGTGACTAGAGGTAGTGATGGGGGTTCTCATGTGACCAGTGACTAGATGTAGTGATGAGGTTCTCATGTGACCAGTGACTAGAAGCGGTAGTGATGAGGTTCTCATGTGACCAGTGACTAGAGGTAGTGATGAAGTTCTTATGTGACCAGCGACTAAGTAGTGATGGGGGTTCATATGTGACCAGTGACTAGAGCTAAATGAGGTTCTCATGTGACCAGTGACTAGAGGTAGTGAAGGGGTTCTCATGTGACCAGTGACTAGAGGTAGTGATGGGGTTCTTATGTGACCAGTGACTAGAGGTAGTGATGGGGTTATCATGTGACCAGTGACTATGGGGTTCTTATGGACCAGTGACTAGAGGTGGTGATGGGGTTCTCATGTGACCAGTAACTAGAGGTAGTGATGAGGTTCTCATGTGACCAGTGACTAGAGGTAGTGATGAGGTTCTTATGTGACCAGTGACTAGAGGTAGTGATGAGCATGTGACCAGTGACTAGAGGTAGTGATGAGGTTCTCATGTGACCAGTAACTAGAGGTAGTGATGGGGTTCTTATGTGACCAGTGACTAGAGTGATGGGGTTCTTATGTGACCAGTGACTAGAGGTAGTGATGGGGTTCTTATGTGACCAGTGACTAGAGGTAGTGATGGGGTTCTTATGTGACCAGTAACTAGAGGTAGTGATGGGGTTCTTATGTGACCAGTGACTAGAGTGATGGGGTTCTTATGTGACCAGTGACTAGAGGTAGTGATGGGGTTATCATGTGACCAGTGACTAGAGGTAGTGATGGGGTTCTTATGGACCAGTGACTAGAGGTGGTGATGGGGTTCTCATGTGACCAGTAACTAGAGGTAGTGATGAGGTTCTCATGTGACCAGTGACTAGAGGTAGTGATGTGGTTCTTATGTGACCAGTGACTAGAGGTAGTGATGAGGTTCTTATGTGACCAGTGACTAGAGGTAGTGATGAGCATGTGACCAGTGACTAGAGGTAGTGATGAGGTTCTTATGTGACCAGTGACTAGAGGTAGTGATGAGGTTCTCATGTGACCAGTGGCTTCATTCATAGAGACTGTGTGTGACCTACTAAGAGATTCGCATTTGCATTTTGCATCGTGTGTGTATGTGTGTTTGGGGAGTGGGCGTATATGTGGGGTAGAAGGGAGGACATAAAAGGGTGTTGTCCTGTTACTCAGTTGCCCCATGAATATCATTATAGTAATCATATTGCTATGAATATCATTATAGGTTCTGCTACACATGTTGTGTTTGTGACCTGTGGTTTTATTGCCCACCCAGTATTAGGATATTTTGGTGTAGTGTGTATGTTTGTGTGTGTGTGTGTAGGTGGGTGAGTGTGAGCTTGCACAAATACATTTCAGTACTTGTGGGTAATAGATATAATAACACTTTGGGTAAGGGGTTTGTGTATGTGTGAGTATGAAATAAAGTGAAGGGAAGTAAAAAGATTCTGAGTGTGTGTATGTGTGTGATGATATTTCAGTGTGTAGGAGGAGAGTGTGTATGTGTGTGATGATGTTTCAGTGTGTAGGAGGAGAGTGTGTATGTGTGTGATGATGTTTCAGTGTGTAGGAGGAGAGTGTGTATGTGTGTGATGATGTTTCAGTGTTTGTGTGTGTGTAGAGATTATCTATCCTACCATAATGCCACCTAATCAGCAAAGGGGCAGGGCCAACAGAGAGGAGGGCGGAGCCACTAGGTGCAGCACTAATGAGTAAGACCAACTGAAAGAGAGACAGTGCAGTACTATGGTGTGTGTATGTATGTGTGTTTGTATGTGTGGGCGGATGGTTGTACTGTATGTATGTGTGTACATGTTTCTTTAAATATATGTGTTTGTGTGTGTGTGATACAGTCACATCAGAATATATATAAAGATATATCAGTTTGTTGTTGTTGTTGTTGTTGACTGGTTTTATTTATTTTACATATATGACCGGCTATGAGATAACTGACCGTTGTGACAAAATTAAAAAAATCTGATTATATTCAGTAATCCTGTAGTTTTAACGGGTAAAAAGTGCTTACCGTTCGTTCTTTCGCGGGCTATACAAACATTCAGAAAGCCAGCGGTTAGCTCCATCACAAAAACTAAACTCAAGAGAAAATCACGTTTAAAGTTTTACAAGTGATTTCTGTTCACGGACCGTTATACTATTACGAAAGAATTATGTAATGCTATTAAGATTTTCCCAGGAAAGGTCGACCTCACGGCCTGAGTTTTTGTGCGGATTTATGGCTTACTGCTCGTCCAAGACTTCGTGAAAATAGTTGGTAAGCTTTTAGGCTTTAGCTGCTAGTCATACTCGGTAAGCTAGAGTTTTTGCTGTAAGCTATTATTCCTTTGGCCATTTTTTCTTTAAGCTTCCGCGGGTATTGTCATAGAAACGGCGACTCGCATTCTCCAAATGCAGCTGGGTACAATTCGAACCGTAGGCCGCCATAACTAAAACTCTTTTTTTCCAAAGAAGCCTTCGCCCAAATCAGCCAAAAATTTTAACCTGGGGTAGTTTGATAGTTAAGGTTTCAGAAACCCCCCCCCCCCCAATTTTTTTAAAAAAAATTGAGGTAAATTGACTTTACCACGAGTTTACTCGATTTTAATTTATTGTCACAACGGTCGATTTTTTCGTAGCCGGTCACATATGTGCATTCTATACTATATTGTGGCCACTGTTTTGATCATTCTTGTGTAATTGTGTTCAGAACCATCCCAAGCTGCGCGTGGGGGACCCACTGGACTATGAGGGGCAACTCATTACCAGACGCAAGGATTTGGAGCACGAGAAGTACCTGAACATGTTTCCACGACAGGACGTCACAGTGGGTGTGGTCATGTGAATGATGAGTGGGGCCATTTGATTGAACGGTGGGGTCATGTGATTGATCAATGGAGTCATGTGATAGATCAATGGAGTCATGTGATATTGTGTTCTATGGCAGTAATGCTGCTGAAAGATAATCACTTGAAACTGCACATGATCAATTTGGAGGTGCAGTCTATTATTCTTGTTTTGTGGTGAACAATCAAGGGGGTGAGAGATGGAGATGAATGATGTGTGAAAGTACACTAAGTGGGGTGAGTGTCAGGTGAAAATGTATTTTGAATGATCCTGTCAGAATCCTTCAGGGGAGGGACCTGATACACACCCCCCTTTTTCCCCCGTTTCTCTTGAGACTTGGCATACAGTGGAGATTCTGACATTTATAATCTTGTCTACTCAGTGGAGGGAAGGGAGGGAGGGAGAGAGAGAGGGAGGGAGGGAGAGAGAGAGAGGTAGAAAGAGAGGGAGGGAGGGGGAGGGTGTAAGAGGTGTATATGTTAGAAAGATAGGTACATATTTGTGTTCCTCAATGGCAGACAGCTGGGTATGGATGGAATGTGTGGGGAGATGGGTGGAGCATGTGGGGGTGGGTAGAGCATGTGGGGGTAGGTGGATCATATGGGAATGGGTGGAGCAGGTGGGGGTGGGGGTAGGTGGAGCATGTGGTGGTGGATGGAACAGGTGGGGATTGGTGGAGCATGTGTTGGTGGTGTTCGGGACCCAACACAGATCCTGAACAAGAATCTCAAGTCTGAGGCCCGGCCCGCCCGAGAACTGAATCTATCTGCGAACTGAACTGTGAACTGTCTCTATTATGTCTCATTTGTTTATCTGTTGTACCTGCTACTTGTCACTTATTTCTAATGTTTCCTGTTTACCTGTATCTGTCTCTCTCTCAGCTGTTAAGTTCTAATGCATCGACCCTTTACCATAATCTCCTCTTACGCAGACGTAATGAGATTCATGGTAATTGCGGCAACCACTGCTCACTCAATCGTGTCGTGTGCTTATATGCTCGTGTGTTTCTGTGTCTTAGCTGATGCTCATAAAGCTCTCTATTATATCTAACTTAAACAACAACTTAAACAGGTGGGGTAGTAGTATAGTAGAGATATAATGATGTATGTAGCTGGCAGTGAACGACAGAAGGAATAGTTATTTAGATGGAAGACGAGCCAGCTGAACGAGGAAAGGGTAAGGTTGGGCGATATACCGGTATATAGTCATGATCGCGGTATCTGTCAATAACCGTCTGGCGGTATCGTGTTGGCTAGCAATATTGAAATATTGAAAATCTAGAAAAACCGCCGAACTTACCTGCGCGCGCATAATGCGCGGGAAGTGACGCGCACGCAATAGTCGAGCAGCTGTATTTTTATTCTCTTGCAAGAAGTAAGCACGGCAGACCCTGCGACGAGAGTACCGGAGCTACACAAGAAGCCTGGAAGCAAGAGTCAAGTGTGGAACTATTTTGGCTTGGAAAAAAAGGATGGAGAGTTTCAGAAGGGGACTGCAATTTGTCGCACTTGTTATCGAAGAGTGGCAACCAAGAATGGGAACACTAGTAACTTGCTTGCACATTTGCGCACTACCCATAGCAATCTTCACTTGCATTAAAAGGAGGCTATGATGAAAGAATCGCTAGCAACACTAGGAGTGTCAACTTCAAGGAAGAGGCCTGCTGATCAACTGTCACTTGCAGCTTGCAGAGTCAGTGGATAGAGTACAGGGAGATGCTAATCTTTCTTTCGAAAAACTTGTAATTGGACCCATAATTCTCCATTTTTTCTCATAATTCAAAGTTTCAATATTTTCTTTTCCATTTCAAAGTTTCAATATTTTCTTTTCTCATCCTTCAAAGTTTCAGTAAATTTTTTTTTTTTTTTCCCCTCATCATTTAAAATTTCAATGATATTTTTTTTCCTCATCATTCACAGTTTGGCTTGTCATTAGATATCATCATTAAAAATTCTTGCTGTTAATTTTTTTCCTAAATAATTAATAATATAAAAAATATTCAATATATAGTCATATCACAATATTGTCCTGCCAAAATATCGTGATACAATATACCCCAATATCGCCCAACCTTAGGAAAGGGGTTGCAAGATGGACAATGAGGAATGGGTGGTGTGTGTGTGTGTGTGTGTGTGTGTGTGTGTGATAAAGTGCTAGGTCTTGGCTAGTTGCAGCCTCCAGCAATGTGCTGGTGTGCTCTGTTGTGTTCATGTTGGGATAATTAGTTGCACTAGTCAAAGTTTCTAACTAGTCCACTCACTGGAGATTATTTTGTGCACATGCAGAGAGACAAGAGTAGAGGGACTCCATTGTCCAAGACAGGCCGTCTCTACAAAGGGCCCTTCCCTCAAGATGGCGGCTACTCTGTTAGCATAAAGGTAGGCATGTTCATTGTTCATTATTGCTTCCTTGTATAACGATGGCTGTATTTGCTGTAGAATTATTGGAAGTTGGTTTGTGCGGACTGGAGGATCTATGGAAGGAGGGTGCACACTGGCTTTTATGAGGTAAAGGGTGGATGGAAGAAAAACAGAAAAGCCCAATATTTAGCATATGTCATCTATACACACACACATACATACACACACATGTAGGATGAGAAGAGCATAAGGCTAGATATCACTGGAGACATGCACGAAAATTAAATCAGTGAGTGAATGGTGCCAATGCGTATATGCACACAAGTAGTTAGAGACACGCTCTACAAGTAGTTAGAGGCAGGTCCTACAAGTAGTTAGAGGCACGCCCTGTAGTTAGAGGCACGCCCTGCAAGCAGTTAGTTTTATAGGGTAAAGGGTGGATAGAAGAAAATTGACAAACCCAGTATTAGGGCCTGCCGGATTATGCTCGAAATTTTTAGAATTATTCTTTTTCTTTCTTTTTTATTCTAAAAATTGAGTTGGAATGGTTTATTATTCTAGAAATTTTCATATTATTCTAATTAGAAGTAAGTGGACCAGATAGACCAGGCAGACCAGGTGGACCTGATAGACCAGGTAGACCAGGTAGACCAAGCAGACCAGGTGGACCAGGTGAACCAGGTAGACCAGGCAGACCAGGTAGACCAGGCAGACCAGGCAGACCAGGCAGATAAGGTAAACCAGGCAGACCAGGCAGATCAGGTAGACCAGGCAGACCAGGTAGACCAGGTGGACCAGGCAGACCATCCAGACCAGGCAGACCATCTAGACCAGGCAGACCAGGTAGACCAGGTAGACCAGGCAGGTAGATCAGGCAGCAGGCAGACCAGGCAGACCAGGCAGACCATCCAGACCAGGCAGACCAGGCAGACCAGGTAGACCATCCAGACTATCCAGACCAGGCAGACCAGGTAGACCAGGTAGACCAGGCAGACCAGGCAGATAATATAGACCAGGCAGACCAGGCAGATCAGGTAGACCAGGCAGACCAGGTAGACCAGGTGGACCAGGCAGACCATCCAGACCAGGCAGACCATCTAGACCAGGCAGACCAGGTAGACCAGGTAGACCAGGCAGGTAGATCAGGCAGCAGGCAGACCAGGCAGACCAGGCAGACCATCCAGACCAGGCAGACCAGGCAGACCAGGCAGACCAGGTAGACCATCCAGACCATCCAGACCAGGCAGACCAGGTAGACCAGGTAGACCAGGATTACCAGGCAGACCAGGTAGACCAGGTGGACCAGGTAGACCAGGCAGACCAGGTAGACCAGGCAGACCATCCAGACCAGTCAAACCATCCAGACCAGGCAGACCAGGCAGACCAGGCAGACCAGGCAGATCAGGTAGACCAGGCAGACCAGGCAGACCAGGCAGACCAGGTAGACCAGATAGACCAGGCAGACCAGGTAGACCAGGCAGACCAGGTAGACCAGGTGGACCAGGTAGACCAGGCAGACCAGGTAGACCAGGCAGACCATCCAGACCAGGCAAACCATCCAGACCAGGCAGACCAGGCAGACCAGGCAGACCAGGCAGACCAGGTAGACCAGGCAGACCAGGTAGACCAGGTAGACCAGGTAGACCATGTGGACCAGGCAGACCAGGTGGATCAGGTAGACCAGGTAGACCAGATAGACCAGGTAGACCAGGTAGACCAGGTAGACCAGGTAGACCAGGTGGACCAGGCAGACCAGGTAGATCAGGTAGACCAGGCAGGAAGACCAGGTAGATCAGATAGACCAGGTAGACAAGGTAGACCAGGTGGACCAGGCAGACCAGGTGGATCAGGTAGACCAGGTAGACCAGGCAGGAAGACCAGGTAGACCAGATAGACCAGGTAGACCAGGCAGACCAGGTGGATCAGGTAGACCAGGTAGACCAGGCAGGAAGATTAGGTAGACCAGATAGACCAGGTAGACCAGGTGGACTAGGCAGACCAGGCAGGTCGACCAAGGTAGACCAGGTAGACCAGTCAGACCAGGTAGATCAGGTAGACCAGGCAGGTAGACCAAAGTAGACCAGGTAGACCATGTAGACCAGGCAGATCAGGTAGACCAGGTAGACCAGGTGGACCAGGTAGACCAGGTGGATCAGGTAGACCACAGGTAGACCAGGTAGACCAAGCAGACCAGGCAAATTAGGTAGACCAGGTAGACCAGGATTACCAGGCAGACCAGATAGACCAGGTAAACCAGGCAGACCAGGCAGACCAGGTAGATCAGGCAGACCAGGCAGACCAGGCAGACCAGGTAGATCAGGCAGACCAGGTAGACCAAACAGGTAGACCAGGCAGACCAGGTGGACCAGGTAGACCAGGTAGATCAGGTAGACCAGGCAGGTAGACCAAGGTAGACCAGGTAGACCATGTAGACCAGGCAGATCAGGTAGACCAGATAGACCAGGTAGACCAGGTGGACCAAGCAGACCAGGTAGACCAGATAGACCAAGCAGACCAGGTAGACCAGGCAGACCAGGTAGACCAGGCAGACCAGGTAGATCAGATAGATCAAGGTAGACCAGGTAGACCAGGCAGACCAGGTAGATCAGGTAGACCAGGTAGACCATGTAGACCAGGTAGACCAGGTAGACCATGTAGACCAGGTAGACCAGGTAGACCAGGCAGACCAGGTAGACCAGGCAGACCAGGTTGATCAGATAGATCAAGGTAGACCAGGTAGACCAGGCAGACCAGGTAGACCAGGAATACCAGGTAGACCAGATAGACCATGTAGACCAGGTAGACCAGGTGGACCAGGCAGGAAGACCAGGTAGACCAGGTAGACCAGGTAGACCAGGTAGACCAGGCAGACCAGGTAGATCAGGTAGACCAGGTAGATCAGGTAGACCAGGCAGACCAGGTGGATCAGGTAGACCAGGCAGGAAGACCGGGTAGACTAGATAGACAAGATAGACCAGGTAGACCAGGTAGACCAGGCAGACCAGGTGGATCAGGTAGACCAGGCAGGAAGACTAGGTAGACCAGATAGACCAGGTAGACCAGGTGGACCAGGCAGACCAGGCAGGTCGACCAAGGTAGACCAGGTAGACCAGGTAGACCAGGCAGACTAGGTAGATCAGGTAGACCAGGCAGGTAGACCAAGGTAGACCAGGTAGACATTGTAGACCAGGCAGATCAGGTAGACCAGATAGACCAGGTAGACCAGGTGGACCAGGCAGACCAGGTGGATCAGGTAGACCACAGGTAGACCAGGTAGACCAAGCAGACCAGGCAAATTAGGTAGACCAGGTAGACCAGGTAGACCAGGATTACCAGGCAGACCAGATAGACCAGGTAAATCAGGCAGACCAGGCAGACCAGGTAGATCAGGCAGACCAGGCAGACCAGGCAGACCAGGTAGATCAGGCAGACCAGGTAGACCAAACAGGTAGACCAGGCAGACCAGGTGGACCAGGTAGACCAGATTGACCAGATAGACCAGGCAGACCAGGTAGTCCAGGTAGATCAGGTAGGCCAGGTAGACCAGGTAGACTAGATAGACCAGGCAGACCAGGTGGACCAGGTAGTCCAAGCAGACCAACGTAGACCAGGTAGACCAAACAGGTAGACCAGGTAGACCAGGCAGACCAGGTGGATCAGGTAGACCAGATCGACCAGGCAGGTAGACCAGGCAGACCAGTTAGACCAGGTAGACCAGGTAGACCAGGCAGACCAGGCAGATCAGGTAGACCAGGATTACCAGGCAGACCAGATAGATCAGGCAGACCAGGCAGACCAGGCAGACCAGATAGACCAGGCAGACCAGGTAGATCAGGTAGACCAGGTAGACCAGGCAGACCAGGTGGACCAGGTAGATCAGATTGACCAGGTAGACCAGGTGGACCAGATAGACCAGGCAGACCAGGTGGACCAGGTAGACCAGATTGACCAGGTAGACCAGGTAGACCAGGTAGACCAGATAGACCATGCAGACCAGGTGGACCAGGTAGACCAGATAGACCAGGTAGACCAGGTAGATCAAATAGACCAGGTAGACTAGATAGACCAGGTAGACCAGGTGGACCAGGTAGACCAGGCAGACTAACGTAGACCAGGCAGACCAGGGCAGGTAGACCAGGTAGACCAGGTGGACCAGGCAGACCAGGCAGACCAGGTAGACCAGGCAGACCAGGCAGACCAGATAGACCAGGCAGACCAGGTAGATTAGGCAGACCAGGTAGACCAGGTAGACCAGATAGACCACGCAGGTAGACCAAATAGACCAGACCAGGTAAACCAGGCAGACCAGGTAGACCAGGCAGACCGGGGTAGACCAGGTAGACCACGCAGACCAGGCAGACCAGGTAGACCAGGCAGACCAGGTAGACCAGGTAGACCAGGTAGATCAGGTAGACCAGGTAGACCAGGCAGGAAGACCAGGTAGATCAGATAGACCAGATAGACCAGGTGGACCAGGTGGACCAGGCAGACCAGGTGGATCAGGTAGACCAGGTAGACCAGGCAGGAAGACGAGGTAGACCAGATAGACAAGATAGACCAGGTAGACCAGGTAGACCAGGCAGACCAGGTGGATCAGGTAGACCAGGTAGACCAGGCAGGAAGACTAGGTAGACCAGATAGACCAGGTAGACCAGGTGGACCAGGCAGACCAGGCAGGTCGACCAAGGTAGACCAGTCAGATCAGGTAGACCAGGCAGGTAGACCAAGGTAGACCAGGTAGACCATGTGGACCAGGCAGATCAGGTAGACCAGATAAACCAGGTAGACCAAGTAGACCAGGTGGACCAGGCAGACCAGGTGGATTAGGTAGACCACAGGTAGACCAGGTAGACCAAGCAGACCAGGCAAATTAGGTAGACCAGATAGACCAGGTAGACCAAGGTAGACCAGGTGGACCAGGTGGACCAGGTAGACCAGATAGACCAGGTAGACCAGGTAGATCAGGTAGGCCAGGTAGACCAGGTAGACTAGATAGACCAGGCAGACCAGGTGGACCAGGTAGTCCAAGCAGACCAACGTAGACCAGGTAGACCAAACAGGTAGACCAGGTAGACCAGGCAGACCAGGTGGATCAGGTAGACCAGATCGACCAGGCAGGTAGACCAGGCAGACCAGGTAGACCAGGTAGACCAAGCAGACCAGGCAGATCAGGTAGACCAGGTAGACCAGGTAGACCAGGATTACCAGGCAGACCAGATAGATCAGGCAGACCAGGCAGACCAGGCAGACCAGATAGACCAGGCAGACCAGGCAGACCAGGTAGATCAGGTAGACCAGGCAGACCAGGTGGACCAGGTAGATCAGATTGACCAGGTAGACCAGGTGAACCAGATAGACCAGGCAGACCAGGTGGACCAGGTGGACCAGGTAGACCAGATTGACCAGGTAGACCAGGTAGACCAGGTAGACCAGATAGACCATGCAGACCAGGTGAACCAGATTGACCAGGTAGACCAGGTAGACCAGGTAGATCAGGTAGACCAGGTAGACTAGATAGACCAGGCAGACCAGGGGGACCAGGTAGACCAGGCAGACTAACGTAGACCAGGTAGACCAGGTAGACCAGGCGAACCAGGTGGACCAGGCAGACCAGGGCAAATAGACCAGGTAGACCAGGCAGACCAGATAGATTAGGCAGACCAGGTAGACCAGATAGACCAGGCAGGTAGACCAGGTAGACCAGACCAGGTAGACCACAGGTAGACCAGGTAGACCAGACAGACCGGGTAGACCAGGTAGACCAGGCAGACCGGGTAGACCAGGTAGACCAGGCAGACCGGGTAGACCAGGTAGACCAGGCAGACCAGGCAGACCAGGTAGACCAGGCAGACCAGATAGACCAGGCAGACCAGGTAGACAAGGCAGACCAGGTAGACCAGGCAGATCATGTAGACAAAATAGACCAAGATTACGAGGCAGACCAGATAGACCAGGTAGACCAGGCAGACCAGGTAGATCAGGCAGACCAGGTAGACCAGGTAGACCAGGTAGACCAAGCAGACCAGGCAGATCAGGTAGACCAGGTAGACCAGGTAGACCAGGATTACCAGGCAGACCAGATAGATCAGGCAGACCAGGCAGACCAGGCAGACCAGATAGACCAGGCAGACCAGGCAGACCAGGTAGATCAGGTAGACCAGGCAGACCAGGTGGACCAGGTAGATCAGATTGACCAGGTAGACCAGGTGAACCAGATAGACCAGGCAGACCAGGTGGACCAGGTGGACCAGGTAGACCAGATTGACCAGGTAGACCAGGTAGACCAGGTAGACCAGATAGACCATGCAGACCAGGTGAACCAGATTGACCAGGTAGACCAGGTAGACCAGGTAGATCAGGTAGACCAGGTAGACTAGATAGACCAGGCAGACCAGGGGGACCAGGTAGACCAGGCAGACTAACGTAGACCAGGTAGACCAGGTAGACCAGGTAGACCAGGCGAACCAGGTGGACCAGGCAGACCAGGGCAAATAGACCAGGTAGACCAGGCAGACCAGATAGATTAGGCAGACCAGGTAGACCAGGCAGACCAGGTAGACCAGATAGACCAGGCAGGTAGACCAGGTAGACCAGACCAGGTAGACCACAGGTAGACCAGGTAGACCAGGCAGACCGGGTAGACCAGGTAGACCAGGCAGACCGGGTAGACCAGGTAGACCAGGCAGACCAGGCAGACCAGGTAGACCAGGCAGACCAGATAGACCAGGCAGACCAGGTAGACAAGGCAGACCAGGTAGACCAGGCAGATCAGGTAGACAAAATAGACCAAGATTACCAGGCAGACCAGATAGACCAGGTAGACCAGGCAGACCAGGTAGACCAGGTGGACCAGGCAGACCATCTAGACCAGGCAAACCATCCAGACCAGGCAGGTAGATCAGGCAGACCATGCAGACCAGGCAGGCCAGGTAGACCAGGCAGACCAGGCAGACCATTCAGATTAGGCAGACCAGGTAGACCATCCAGACCATCCAGACCTGGCAGACCAGGTAGACCAGGTAGACCAGGATTACCAGGCAGACCAGGTGAACCAGGTTGACCAGGTAGACCAGGCAGACCAGGTAGACCAGGTAGACCAAGCAGACCAGGCAAATTAGGTAGACCAGGTAGACCAGGTAGACCAGGATTACCAGGCAGACCAGATAGACCAGGTAAATCAGGCAGACCAGGTAGACCAGGTAGACCAGGCAGACAAGGTAAATCAGGCGGGTAGACCAGGTAGACCGGGCAGATCAGGTAGACCAGGCAGACAAGGTAAATCAGGCGGGTAGACCAGGTAGACCAGGTAGACCAGGTAGACCAGGTAGACCAGGTGGACCAGGCAGGCAGACCAACGTAGACCAGGTAGACCATTTAGACCTAGCAGACCAGGTAGACCAGGTGGACCAGGCAGGCAGACCAACGTAGACCAGGTAGACCAGGTGGACCAGGTAGACCAGGCAGGCAGACCAACGTAGACCAGGTAGACCAGGTAGACCAGGTAGACCAGGCAGGTAGACCGGGAAGACCAGGTAGACTAGGTGGACCAGGTGGACCAGGCAGACCAGGCAGTTAGACCAGGTAGACCAGGTAGACCAGGTGGACCAGGCAGACCAGGCAGACCAGGCAGACCAGGTAGACCAGGCAGACCAGGTAGACCAGGCAGATCAGGTAGACCAGGCAGACCTGGTAGACCAGGTAGGCCAGGTAGACCAGGCAGACCAAGGAAGACCAGGTAGACCAGGTAGACCAGGTAGACCAGGTGGACCAGGCAGACCAGGTGGATCAGGTAGACCACAGGTAGACCAGGTAGACCAGGTAGACCAGGTAGAACAGGCAGGCAGACCAACGTAGACCAGGTAGACCAGGTAGACCGGGCAGGTAGACCGGGAAGACCAGGTAGACCAGATAGACCAGGTAGACCAGGTAGACCAGGTGGACCAGGCAGTTAGACCAGGCAGACCGGGGTAGACCAGGTAGACCAGGCAGACCAGGCAGACCAGGCAGACCAGGTAGACCAGGCAGACCAGGTAGACCAGGCAGACCAGGTGGATCAGGTAGACCAGGCAGACCTAATAGACCAGGTAGGCCAGGTAGACCAGGTAGACCAGGTAGACCAGGCAGGTATACCAGGCAGACCAGGTAGACCAGGTGGACCAGGCAGGCAGACCAACGTAGACCAGGTAGACCATATAGACTAAGCAGACCAGGTAGACCAGGTGGACCAGGCAGGCAGACCAACGTAGACCAGGTAGACCAGGTAGACCAGGCAGGCAGACCAACGTAGACCAGGTAGACCAGGTAGACCAGGCAGGTAGACCGGGAAGACAAGGTAGACCAGATAGACCAGGTGGACCAGGCAGACCAGGCAGTTAGACCAGGTAGACCAGGTAGACCAGGTGGACCAGGCAGACCAGGTAGACGAGGTGGACCAGGCAGACCAGGTAGACCAGGCAGACCAGGTAGACCAGGCAGACCAGGCAGACCAGGCACCAGGTGGACCAGGCAGACCAGGCAGGTAGACCAGATAGACCAGGTAAACCAGGCAGGTAGACCAGGTAGATCAGGTAGACCAGGTAGACCAGGCAGACCAGGTGGATCAAGTAGACCAGGTAGACTAGATAGACCAGGTAGATCAGGTAGACCAGGCAGACCAAGGTAGACCAGGTAGACCAGGTAGACCAGGTGGACCAGGCAGACCAGGCAGACCAGGTAAACCAGGTAGACCAGATAGACCAGGCAGACCAGGTAGACCAGATAGACCAGATAGACCAGGTAGACCAGGCAGACCAGGTAGACCAGGCAGACCAGGCAGGTAGACCAAGGTAGACCAGGTAGACCAGGCAGACCAGGTAGATCAGGTAGACCAGGCAGACCAGGTGGATCAGGTAGACTAGATAGACCAGGTAGACCAGATAGACCAGGCAGAGCAACGTAGACCAGGTAGACCAGGTAGACTAGGCAGAACAGGCAGACCAGGCAGGTAGACCAGGTAGACCAGGCAGGTAGACCAGGTAGACCAGATAGACCAGGCAGACCAGGCAGGTAGACCAGGTGGACCAGGCAGACCAGGCAGACCAAATAGACCAGGTAGACCAGGCAGGTAGACCAGGTAGATCAGGCAGACCAGGCAGACCAGGTAGACCAGATAGACCAGGCAGACCAGGTAGACCAGGCAGACCAGGCAGACCAAAGAGACCAAATAGACCAGGCAGACCAAAGAGACCAAATAGACCAGGCAGGTAGACCAGGCAGACCAGGTAGACCAGATAGACCAGGCAGACCAGGTGGATCAGGTAGACTAGGTAGACCAGGTAGACCTGGCAGGTAGACCAGGTAGACCAGATACACCAGGTGGACCAGGTAGACCAGGCAGACCACGTAGACCAGGTAGACCAGGCACGTAGACCAGGTAGACCAGAAAGACCAGGTAGACCAGGTAGACCAGGTAGGCCAGGTAGACCAGGCAAGTAGACCAGGTAGACCAGATAGACCAGGTGGACCAGGTAGACCAGGTAGACCATATAGACCAAGCAGACCAGGTGGACCAGGTAGACCAGGTAGACCAGGCAGGTAGACCAGGTAAACTAGGTGGACCAGGCAGGTAGACCAGATAGACCAGGTAGACAAGGCAGACCAGGTAGACCAGGCAGACCAGGTAGACCAGGTAGACCAGGCAGACCAGGCAGACCAGGTAGACCAGGTAGACCAGGTAGACCAGGTAGACCAGGTAGACCAGGTAGACCAGGCAGACCAGGCAGACCAGGCAGACCAGCCAGGTAGATCACGCAACTAGGTGGACCAGGTAGACCAGGCAGACCAGGCAGACCAGGGAGACCAGGTAGACCAGTCAGATCAGGTAGACCAGGTAGACCAAGATTACCAGGCAGACCAGATAGACCAGGTAGACCAGGCAGACCAGGCAGACCAAATAGACCAGGTAGACCAGGTAGACCAAGCAGGTAGACCAGGCAGACCAGGTAGATCAGGCAGACCAGGCAGACCAGGTAGACCAGATAGACCAGGCAGACCAGGTAGACCAGGCAGACCAGGCAGACCAAAGAGACCAAATAGACCAGGTAGACCAGGCAGGTAGACCAGATAGACCAGGCAGACCAGGTAGACCAGGTAGACCAGGTAGATCAGGCAGTCCAGGTAGACCGGGCAGACCAGGTAGATCAGGCAGACCAGGCAGACCAGGCAGACCAGGCAGACCAAACAGGTAGACTAGGTAGATCAGGTAGACCAGATAGACCAGGCAGACCAGGTGGACCAGGTAGACCAGGTAGACTAGATAGACCAGGTAGACCAGATAGACCAGATAGACCAGGTAGACCAGGTAGACCACATAGACCAGGTAGACCAGGCAGGTAGACCAGGTAGACCAAGGTAGACCTTTTTACATTTTTACCGCGATCTCTATGAAAAATTATATAAAAGGTTACCTCAGTCACAGAAGCTTTTAGATGGCTTAGCTTCTCTAGAAGCATTGTAGAAATAGTAAAAAAAAAAATGCCGTTGAGCCCGTGAGAACCCAGTAGTGTATCAGACTAACTCTTTGTTTACGGTCGAACACTCCGCAGTTGAACGAACTGTCTTAGCCGATTTTTATAAATTAGCTATAGCTGTATTTAGGCCTGTTATTTCATAATACGTCATTAGAAGGATGTGACTTTATAGGAAAAACGTGTGAGCGCTGTGGGACCTCGGCAACTTTGGAAAAATAAATTTATGCACCATCATATTCAATATAGCTTCAACGAGTTGCAACAATGGGGACGTTTTACAGTTGCTTGAGGAGGACGGTTCTGAGTTTCCTGATTCAGTTTCAAGTGGAAAGGAAGGAGATGAGGTCTACCCTTACAGTGGACCTAGTTTCAGTGCCGATGAATCAGAATACAGCAGCTCTGACTCTGAAGTTAGACGGAAACATTTCTTACCCTGGTAAGCTCATATTTTAGGTATTTTTATCACAAATACACAGTCTTCTTGTTAGCATAGCTAGCATAAGAAAGGTATTAGCTTCACTATGATGTTTTTCATATGTGTTATTCTTGAGTAGTTTTTTAATTATACATCTTTTACTGTTGTTGTTGTTTTTTTGACAACATTCTAATTAAAAAAAATTCACCAATTTATTTATGTACTTAAAGCAGTGGGAGGGGATGCTAGCATTTTAGGATGTATATAGTACATATTTGGTTAGGTTTACAATTCACATCAGCTGAACTACAAATTTGTTGTGTGTTGGAGTGTTTTAGGGGCGTGTACTGATGGGAGTAGCCCTGATGATCTGTTCTGACCAGGGTTGGGGTCAAATACATGAGTATTTGTATTTATGCTGTATTTAAATACATTTTTGGAGTATTTGTATTTTAAGATTTAAAAAGTGAAGTATTTGTATTTGTATTTCGAATACTTTTGAAAATATGATAAAGTAAGATTGTAACTTGTATTTGTAGAAAATTGAAAATAAAAGATCTGGAACATATTTCTACTGGACAAATTCATTCTATAGATTTGTTCTGGAAAGTGCAGAATCAAGTGTTGCTTGGTCCATGCTGGCATAATTATATTGTAATAACTAAAGCTCCACCTCTTATTGTAAAAAGCTGCTGTTAAATTAACTGAATGCATACGAATAAAGGGCAAGTTTCTTCAATGTGAGTCAAACCAGCTCCCTCAAGTAATAGAGACAAACCACGGAGGCTCTGAATCATAATCACACCTACAACCACCACATACTTGCTACATAGCTCTAGTGTATTTATGCAGTCCTGTATCTTTAGTGCCACTTCAAAGATTGTATAGCATAGCAGGAAAGATGTTTTAACCTAACAAATATTGTTCAAAGTACAGAACTTTTGAAGAACTAATGTTCGTCAGGTGTAATCTATTTTCCACGCAATGCTTTACCTATTGTAATTGTGATGCAATTCAAAAGTATTTGTATTTGAAATACTACATCTAAGAAAGTATTTGTATTTTGTATTTGAGTTGTTCAAAGTATTTGTATTTAAATACTATTCAAAGTATTTGACTGCAACCCTGGTTCTGACTTGGCGTAGCCGTACAGGGGTTGGATGTACTTCATATTGTTACAGCCAGGGTAAGTTGAGTATCATTTGTATATGTGTATGTCTTGCAAGGCCGTGTGTGCATGGCAGTGGTAAAATACACTAATAGCAAACAAAAAACATTGTGTTGTGTTTGTATTGTTTAGAGGAACGTATTCGTACAACCTTCGTGGTGATCTTTATGGGCCGTAGAATCATATTTATATTGTTGGAAAGCTCAAAGCAAACTCTATAAGATACAATTTGTTTGGTAAGGGTTTAGACGAGCAAATATATATATATATAAATAAATAAAATGTTAATTAATTTGATTAACCATTGTTGCCCGAGGTCATCGATGCACGGTGAAATGAAGTCCAGAAGGAAAGGCTAGGGTGGAGACCCATCTGGCTCTGGCAATTTCTCTGTGTAATTGTTTGTGTAATAACTTTTAAATATGAAATGCTGCAACAATTTGAATATGGTAGGCTTACTCTTGGTCTTATAATCTTCCTATACAGCCAAAATTTAGAGCGAGAGCATATTGGTAAGTGAAGATATGAGCAAAATGTTTCTACGCACGTTTTACATAGTTTCTCCACAACCGATCAAGCTTTTTCAACAATCCAAGGCTCTCCAGCTTTCTTTCCTCCAGCCCCATCTCTGTACATTTAGTTTTTAACAACTACAAATTTATTGTTCTAAGTTTGTTAATCTAGACATCCTATCAACAAAATCTAAATGTATATGTATCCCACTTACTTCCGTCACAGAATAAATGTTCCAAGTTTGAACTTCATCTCGTGATCCCTTCTAGCTCAACCTTTATACTGCCGCTATAATAAAGCATTTTGCAGATGACCGCAAATTGCAACAGCTTCTATTCTAAGTCTGCGTGAAACTAAAAATCCCCTCCCGGAAGAAATGGACGCGCGCCCCGCCCCAGCCTTTTGTTCTAAATTTTTGACAGCTCAGCATTTTGGTACAACTTGAATCTCGTCCGAAAGAAAGGTTGGATAATGCTTTTCTCCAGGGGATAAACTAAACAGAAGATTGAAGGAATCACTGAATCACGAGTAAGACTAATAACAGTATTTAGCTGCTTAGAATTTGCTTCCAGTCTGATAGTGTTCAAGTTTGAAGCAGCTTCGTATCTCCATGTGATCAGTGTATCCATCTTGTACTGAGGTGGGTACACAGATGCGTGGATGAATTCTACACAGTTTACAAACAGCACTGCAGGTATCAGCTGTTTATTAGTATTTTTCTTTTGTGAAAGATAATATTTTTTGTTGGAGTTCTCACTGCTTGTGGTTGTATTCCTCACAATTGCAGCTGACACTCATATAGTTGTTGTGTCACTATCTTTCCAATCTGGTATGGGTTGAGGTGAGCCACTGAAGTATTGTGGTATAAATTCAGGTGGACGTGCTTGATGGCAGAGAGTGAATGTCATCCCACACTCTGACTTCTCTCTCTCTCTCTCTCTCTCTCTCTCTCCCCCCCCCCCCCCCCCCCCCCCCCTTTCCCTATAGAAACAGTTTCCTCCCTTTTATCCACAAAAGCTTCCTCAATTACATAGGCATAATTTGATGTACTTGAAATGAATGGTTAACAAACAAACAAATAAACAAACACCGGATTCTGTAAATCACACTAAGTAGACTGTTGTCACCTGGTCTTGGCTTCACTTGAGTCAGAATGAATCTTGTTGTCCTCCCTGAACAAAATACCACAGAAATGCCTGCTTTGTGGCATACTCTCTTTCTATTCACCATGGCATCTGGGTACCCATTGCTCCTGAAAACTGATCTTAGATGATTGGTCTCTTGGGCCAGGGAGGTCTGATCTTTGCAAATTGCTTTAGCACGATGATTCAGAGTGTTGATGATTCTATTTTTGATACAGTGAGGGTGGTAAGAGTGATAATTTAGATAGCAGTCTGTGTGTGGTTTCTTGTAATATATTTCTGTTTTGATCTTGTTGGGGCCAGTGCGCTTGACAGTGAAGTCTATGAATGGTAACTGTTAGACTCAGTCTCCATGGTAAACTGGATGGTAGGTCATATGGAGTTGAGATGGTGCAGGAACTCATCCAAGGAGTCTTGGTTATGGGGCCATAGAGTAAATGTGTCGTCCACATAACGTAACCATAGCGATGGCTTTTTTCTTTTTTAACTGGCTGATTCTAAGGCAATTTCCTCAGAGTATTCCATAAATATATTGGCAATAATTGGAGAGAGGAGACCCCATCTCTGCACCTTCACTTTGACGGTAATAGCTGTCCTTGTTTATGAAGTATGTGGATTAGCACATTCTGAGGAGGTTCATTATTGTTGGTAGAGAGAAGTTTGTACGATCAGACAGAGAAGAATCAGTGCTTAATTTTTCTTTAATTATGTTAAGAGTTTCAGGAACTGGGACCTTGGTAAACAGAGATGTAATGTCAAAGCTGATCATCATTTCATCTTGCTGTATTTGATTGTTTCACTGAAGTGGGCTGAGTTTCTCACGTATGAGGGTGTCTGTCCAACAGGTGGAGAAATGATCTTAGCGAGATTTTTGCTAGATGATATGTAGCAGACCCTGTTGTGCTGATGATTGGACTTAAAGGAACAACATCTTTGTGAATCTTTGGAAGTCCATACATGCAAGATAGGCAGTAATGTGTGGGATTAAGCTTCTTGTATGATTCTTTGTCGAATTCACCTAGTTCCGTGAGATGTAGAATATTTTGATGTGTTTCTCTTTCAAACTTCTTTGTGGGGTCTTTGTTGATCGCTAGTAGGACCCATCATGAAATATCTCTGCCATCTTTATGGTGTAGGTTTGCTTTATCTAGTATCACTGTTGCATTACCTTTGTCTGCAGGAAGGATAACATTTGAGTTGTCCATCCTTAAATCTTTCATATAACTATATATATATATAGCCATGATATGCTTACCTGTTGTTAAATAAGTCGTACTCAACATGAAGCTATGTAATTGTCAAATATGCATTGGTAGCAACGTCAAAGAATATTGGATTACTGATGTGGGAGCCAGCAATCACATGTACAATGAGCGATCAATCTTCAAGAAATTTCTGCAACTGCAATCAGAAGATACGGTTTCACTAGGAGATAGCAGTGTGCTAGATGTGAAGGGAGAAGGAACTATGCACATGGAAATGATTCTTCAAGATGGTACTAAGAAGAAGTGTACATGAAATAATGTTCTCTATGTACCTAACCTTGCATACAATCTAGTGAGTGTTTCTATAGAGCCACAGGAAATAAAGGTCTTGATGAGTCAATGTGTGAACTCAGGAATGAATACGACGAAGTGATAGTTATTGTTTCATGGAAGGGCAGTCTGTATTACCTGAAATACACTGTGAAAGCCCCAGGATTGTGTAAATATTACCCGAGTTTACACAAAGGGACTATGGCATTGAAGATTCAGACACCTGTGCGAGCATAGTATGATGAATTTAGTAAGCAATGAACTTGTCAACAAACTCAACTTCAACTTAATTGGTGAAAATGGAACAAAGCTGAACAACAGAGAGCTTTTTTTCACTTATTGTCATGTCAGTATCGTCATCACTGTTATACCTTATCACTTCCTGTGAATTGCCCAATGATGCTTGAGATTCCCTCAAGAAATACTTTGAGTATGAAGCAAACAAATTGTGACTTAAGAAGCAGTACTTGTGCTAAGAAATGAATGAGGGCACTCCAATCAATGAACATTAGAAGGAAATAAAGGTACTTGACCTTATTCTATGTTTACAGTCCAGCATTAAAAGAAAGGGAAAAGCAATCTCCAGAGTTTAGCAACAGAAACATATGAACCAATACAGGGTAAAAGGCAAACTATCAAAAACTTAAACGGAAAACTTTTAAATACTACTACTGCTACTACCAGAAGTTTTGAAGCCGCAGTGACTACTGGACGGATGTTAACCACGATGAACTGTATCATAGAGGTGTGGCATAGCTCCCATTGCTACAGTTACGAAGTTTGAGATGCCAGCAGTGGTAGACATTGGAGGCTGGGACAACTTGATGGAGAGTGAGGTAGTATCAGTTGTAGTGTTCTTCGAAGCAAGTTGCTTTCACTGGCAGTAACCAATACATCTCCGTACTAACATGAACTAGAGCACATGTAAATGTTCAGTTGACTTCTTTTTAGGCTACTAAAACTTCTCTTTATTCTGAAACAGGTTTAGTTGTGTTTGTTTTGTTTTGTTGTTCTGTCAACAGCCTCATCTTCATTCATTTCTATTATCTTAATAATGAGCAAGCTGTTTGATCCACCTTGCTGCCAGCATTTGTTTCTAACTATGAAGGGGTTAAATGTCACATAGCTATGTATTAGGTTTTTAGTTGAGCAATAAAGATTGAAATAAGAATTATTGAATGGTTTTGACATGCAAGTACTTTACATAGTTACATCAGTGTTAGCTCTTTATGAATGCATTGTTACATCAGTGTTAGCTCTTTATGAATGCATAGTTACATCAGTGTTAGCTCTTTATGAATGCATAGTTACATCAGTGTTAGCTCTTTATGAATGCATAGTTACATCAGTGTTAGCTCTTTATGAATGCATAGTTACATCAGTGTTAGTTCTTTATGAATGCATAGTTGCATCAGTGTTAGCTCTTTATGAATGCATAGTTACATCAGTGTTAGTTCTTTATGAATGCATAGTTGCATCAGTGTTAGTTCTTTATGAATGCATAGTTGCATCAGTGTTAGCTCTTTATGAATGCATAGTTACATCAGTGTTAGCTCTTTATGAATGCATAGTTACATCAGTGTTAGTTCTTTATGAATGCATAGTTACATCAGTGTTAGCTCTTTATGAATGCATAGTTACATCAGTGTTAGTTCTTTGTGAATGCATAGTTACATCAGTGTTAGCTCTTTATGAATGCATAGTTACATCAGTGTTAGCTCTTTATGAATGCATAGTTACATCAGTGTTAGTTCTTTATGAATGCATAGTTGCATCAGTGTTAGTTCTTTATGAATGCATAGTTACATCAGTGTTAGTTCTTTATGAATGCATAGTTACATCAGTGTTAGCTCTTTATGAATGCATAGTTACATCAGTGTTAGTTCTTTATGAATGCATAGTTGCATCAGTGTTAGTTCTTTATGAATGCATAGTTACATCAGTGTTAGCTCTTTATGAATGCATAGTTACATCAGTGTTAGCTCTTTATGAATGCATAGTTACATCAGTGTTAGCTCTTTATGAATGCATAGTTGCATCAGTGTTAGTTCTTTATGAATGCATAGTTACATCAGTGTTAGCTCTTTATGAATGCATAGTTACATCAGTGTTAGCTCTTTATGAATGCATAGTTACATCAGTGTTAGCTCTTTATGAATGCATAGTTGCATCAGTGTTAGCTCTTTATGAATGCATAGTTGCATCAGTGTTAGCTCTTTATGAATGCATAGTTACATCAGTGTTAGCTCTTTATGAATGCATAGTTACATCAGTGTTAGCTCTTTATGAATGCATAGTTACATCAGTGTTAGCTCTTTATGAATGCATAGTTGCATCAGTGTTAGTTCTTTATGAATGCATAGCTGCATCAGTGTTAGCTCTTTATGAATGCATAGTTGCATCAGTGTTAGTTTTTTATGAATGCATAGCTGCATCAGTGTTAGCTCTTTATGAATGCATAGTTACATCAGTGTTAGCTCTTTATGAATGCATAGTTACATCAGTGTTAGCTCTTTATGAATGCATAGTTGCATCAGTGTTAGTTCTTTATGAATGCATAGTTACATCAGTGTTAGCTCTTTATGAATGCATAGTTGCATCAGTGTTAGTTCTTTATGAATGCATAGCTGCATCAGTGTTAGCTCTTTATGAATGCATAGCTGCATCAGTGTTAGCTCTCTATGAATGCATAGTTACATCAGTGTTAGTTCTTTATGAATGCATAGTTGCATCAGTGTTAGCTCTTTATGAATGCATAGTTACATCAGTGTTAGTTCTTTATGAATGCATAGTTACATCAGTGTTAGTTCTTTATGAATGCATAGTTACATCAGTGTTAGCTCTTTATGAATGCATAGTTACATCAGTGTTAGCTCTTTATGAATGCATAGTTACATCAGTGTTAGCTCTTTATGAATGCATAGTAGCATCAGTGTTAGTTCTTTATGAATGCATAGTTGCATCAGTGTTAGTTCTTTATGAATGCATAGTTGCATCAGTGTTAGTTCTTTATGAATGCATAGTTACATCAGTGTTAGCTCTTTATGAATGCATAGTTGCATCAGTGTTAGCTCTTTATGAATGCATTGTTCACTATCCGATGGATTTTAAGCAACAATAGTTATTGTGATTGCTGCTTGCGGGCCTGCTTCAAGCAAATATATGTGACTTGATTACAACTGCATGGTGAAGATTTATAAGGGGACTTTGTTAAACTACATGAAGGGCCATGTTATGTCAGAGCTTGCATGATTATATGTAATGTTAAGTTGTCCAAGTTCATTTGACATAGTCAAGCGAGGGTTGATATCTTCCCATATTCCTTTCCAGGATGGAACCTATAGCTCATGCAGTCAGATGGGAAGAGGCCAGATGGCTGATGTCTGCTGATGTGGGATGCCAATTGCCTGCTGAAGCTGCAAAGGAGAGGAAGATAAAAAAAATTGGGGCCTTCCTACTTGTCATATTTTCGTACCAGTAGCCATCGAGTCTTAGACAGCAATTGATCCAAGGTCAGTAGTCTCCCAGAAGGAGTAGGGGCACAGAATTACAGGAGAAACTAGAAAACCAAGATTGACAGAGTATTTGATCCAGCATCTATGGGTTGCAGTCCAGCAAGGGAACTGTGCTGCAGTACAACTTGTTTTTTTTTTTGTTTTTTTTGTTTATTTTATTTGTGCTTTTCAGTTTTTGTTGGTGTTATTAATTTGGCCACCAAATAAAAGTGAACTATAATAATAATAATAATAATAACAATAATAATAATATCAACAACAACAAAAAGCAAAGAACAAAAAATAACAAAAAATAACAAAAAACCTCAAAGGGTCATTTTGGTAGGAAACAAAAACTATCCTTGATCATTAACCAATAGAGTTGTAATACAGGAGAATTAGTACTAAATGATAATAAAAAAGTATTATTGTAATTATGAAACATATTAGTGAACTGGCTCTGCTGAATGTTGAACGGTTAGCTAGCTAATATTCCAGTGGGATATCTAGACTAGCTTCATTGGACTTGTTTTTGTGTACTGTTTTCTTGATAATTTTGTCTATTTCTAAGAAATTTTTTTTTTCTTCATCATTTAATATATGTAGGTTCCTTTCCTCACTTGCCACTTAGTTGCCACATTAGACATCCACTCTCAAGTCATCATGTTCACTCAGCCATCCATGGACATCTAAGACAAACTAAGCACACATACACACGCACACACACACACACACAATATTATTGTTGTATTTCTACAATCAACACACCCATACTTCAAGGGTTCATTTAGGGGGGAAGGGGAGAACCTCACCCATCCCACCCCCCACCCACACACACATACAGAAAAAATAAAAAATCTCGACTTTCTTCTCAAAAAATATTTTGACTTAATTTAGAATGAAACATGTACAGCTGGCACATTGACCATGGATCAATGGACAACAACATAATGTGTGATTGAGATAGTGTTTAGTGTAAGCAAAGTATCACTACTAGTCACATCCTGCTAGCCTTAGAAATAGGATACAAGCATTTAAGACATGTTATAAGGTGTAGGTCTATATGGGATTTACACTACTGAGGAAAGGCCCAAGGATAATTCAAATCTTGTACAGACCGAACCAAGTGAGCATGCATTAAACCATGAAGGGTCCTGAAGGATTTTCATCAGTGCCTGACTAATTATAAGCATAGTTCAACCCTCCTATGCTTACTCGCACAAGTGAACTATCCTAGTTTTGTAATATGAACTTCAGAGTCACCATTCCCACAACCTCCTAGTAAAACATATTGCAATGTTCCTAGTGAGGGCTCATGCACTACCTAATCACATCACCCACCACCACCATAAGTAGCATTGGCCAGCAAATGCAACAAGCAAGCTACTCTCAGGTCTCACTCATTAACATGTGATAACACTTGTAAGAGCCTCTCTATCGTGTGATGGAGAGGTGAATTTTTAATGCAGTGACTTACTTTTGTCTTATATCTAATTGAACACTTTCTATCTGATTAACACACATTTGTTTTGACTCCAACGTGAAACCGAATTTAATTAGTTCTAACCAAAATACTTTCCTGATCCATATCAAGAAGATAAAGGGTTGGCTACACCACAACAAATAGGCTAGGCACTCACTATGCAAATGAGGCAGTATAAACCATCTTCTTCTTTTTTATTATCATAACTTTCTCACGCTATTAGTATAAAGAAGAGTAAAGGAAAGCTTATGTGTAGTATACATCCAACTCATATGTATCTTATTGGGTTGTTATAAGCTATACAGTATAGGCTTGTTATAAGGTTTAGAAACAGTGCTGATATCATAGACTAGTATGAGTATGAGTAATAGCACGGGTATCTGCGCCATTGATCCTAATAGCACAAGTTACCTGTGCTATCACTTGCCAGTAGTAGGCCAGCTTTTAAGAAGTCATTTGCAATTGTAGTTACACTGTATCGTTTCCTCACTATCCCCTTATTTAAGGATTAGCTTCCACTGGAACTTTGTTTTCAACATACAGCTCCACCTAATCTTTGAAAAACATTCTGTCTAATGCAATGCTTGTGTTTAGCTTCACTTACTAGCTACTAGCTTAGTTACGACCATAGTACGTATTATAGACTCATCAACTGTGACAGTGACTATTAGACAAAGAGACAATGACTATGAATACAAGTGATAACATTATATAAGCAGACACACAGGAAATGATACTAAACCACAACGCCTGAATGTGTGTATATGTGCCAAATGTGTGTATGTATGTGTGTGCACACACGTGTGCATGTGTGTATGAATAATGTGCATGTTGCTTAGACGTGTGCACATCATCTTTGAGCATGACTGTGCATGTGCACACTGCATGTATCTGCACATGTGTGTATGCATGTGTATGTGTGAGTGTGTATGGGCATATGTGCATCACGTATGCATACGAGTGTATGTATATGAATGTATGTGTGTATGTGTATGCACCGTGTGTGTGTGTGTGCAACGTGTGTATTGATATATTGCTTCACTTCCTGTGAACATAGGCACAGGCTTTGGTAAATACTAAAATGATTCTCTGGATAGTTTCATAAAATAACACCTGTCAAAGTTTGTAACCTGGTATAAAAGGAATAATCTAAACAATTATTGCATCTCCCTAGAGACGTACTACATGTAACAGTTTTTTATTCTTTACACCATCGTTATTATTTCGCGACTCTCCAGATTAATTCAACAACAATCTACTGCTATGTGTAAAGCACGAATTTTCTTTTTGTAAAACAGATTATATGTGCAGTAGACCCTCACCTATCCGAACACCTTGGACTGAGGGTTGTCCAGATAAGCTAAATGTTGGGATACAAAAAAAATGAGTCATTTTGGATAGGAAACCAATCTATTTTCTATTTAATGCACATCATAATTCCAATGAATATAATTATAATTCACAAAAATGGTGTTCAGATAAACAGAAATTCGGATAAAAGTGGTTCGGATGAGTGAGGGTCTACTCTATATATTCAGCTTGAGCCAAGCTGCATGCTGTTTTAATAGTATCAATGTTGGCAGTCGAAATTTTCAACCATTCCCGGCATGCTTAAGGTAGCATTGATGAGTGTAATTACATCATTAGATGTCTCAAAATTAAACTCATTACCAAGAAATGTAAATATAAGCTAAGCTATATTTTTTTCTTCATTTTATCACATTGGTTGTGAAATATCTAGCAGTGAAAAAGCTAATATCCCAATTAGCTTCATTGAAATAATTTTACTCCTCTATCTGTTGAGTGTGTGTATGCTAGAAACTTATATTAACAATGACATTGATAGGTATTGGTACATGTACCTGTATACATGGACATTGATAGGTCTTGGTACATGTATCTGTATACATGGACATTGAAAATATAAAGCACAGTGAAGCAACCTAGCTAATTAATTTCGAACATTCTATTTAAGTTTAATTTTAATTTAAGTTTAATTTTGATTTAAAAGCAGCCTGTGAACTACAGAATTAAAGACTGACTGATGGGGTGAGCCGACCAGCCAGTATAGAAAACTAGTCGACACACCCACATCCTGGGTGAGCATGATACAGGAGAAATATCTCTGAAAGCTGGCTGAATTTGATTGGTTCAAATTATTATGTAGGGTGATCATGGTAAAGCTAGGGTGCATGAAGTGTGAAAAGATGTAAATGAAATAATTAGATAAAACATGAGATTAACAATCAATAAATAAAAGAAAAATAAACATATCACAGTCTTACTGCAAACAAAGGAAAAATAACCGGTATGATTCATTCTGACCTGGCTTGTGTGGCTGGAGATGAGATATCAGTGGTCTCCACCACAGGTATGATTCATTCTGACCTGGCTTGTGTGGCTGGAGTGAAATATCAGTGGTCTCCATCACAGGGGACTATATAATTTTAGCTCTGTGGCAAACATGCTTAACTTGATTTCACAATTTGAAATGAATGAGTGAAAATCATAATTTTAACAGAGTGTAAAGAATTAAAGAATAGGAACAACAGCTAGGTTAATCGATAATGTTGCTCCAGTCATGCTCCCATTCTAATACTTCAACTTTGTCCCAGCTAGGCAAATGTCCTTGTTCCATTGAATGACCAAATACTGCATTGTTGATGTTTCTGCTATGAATGGCATACATGTGTCATTTTATTCTGACAGATAAAGGCCTACCAGCAGTCTACTATCCAATATAACACTTATCACAACCACTACCGAAAATCATATACACAACTCTTGGTCTTCTCCTTTGTGTCTTCTTTTCTTCTGACAGATAAAGGCCTACCAGCAGTCTACTATCCAATATAACACTTATCACAACCACTACCGAAAATCATATACACAACTCTTGGTCTTCTCCTTTGTGTCTTCTTTTCTTGTGACTTTCACCAGATTTTCTTAATACTATTATTGATTTTTTTTTTGAAAACTACTTTGATGTAAAACTTGTTTTCCTTCTGTCTATGTTTTTACTCATTCCTTTGATTGAAGGAGCTATCATGTAATTTATGTTGTCATTCTTGGGGTCATCTTCTTCTCTGACTTTAATTTTCATTAATTTTTATTATTCTTACAATACTGAATCTATTATTGGATATCCATTTTGTTGAAAGGTGTCTGATAGTTGAGCTAATTCTTGTTCAAAGAGTTATTTTCAGGAACCCTAGTAAATAAACTCATTATATCAAAACTAAGCATTTTGTCAGTGTCTTGTAATTTTTTGGATAAAATGTTTAGACTTTTTTTTCTCTCTTACACACACACACACACACACACACACACACACACACACACACACTTTCATGAACAAGCCATGTCACTCGCATCAAACTTGCACACACAACATCTCACCAGTTGATTTTTATTTTATGGCAATTCCTCTCAATTAACCAGTCAGTTCACATTTGAAATATCAGATTCTTCCTGAGTTTACACCACAATCTTGACTCCATGCAAGTAGAGAATTATAACTGGAGCATGTGTACTAACCAGTGCTGAATGTTTGCAAATAAAGAGCAGGAGCAGTAAGAGGAAGAAAAGATTAGGAGAGTGGAAGAAATAACACAAAGTGAAGGAGTAAAGCTGAACAGAAGGCTAAGAGAGTGGAGTACTAGCACACAAGGCAGAAGAAAAGCCACGAGAAATAAAACATCCTGGAAGAAACAGAAGGAAATGGATGTACGGCAATGGATATCGAAGAGTACAAGGGTTGGCAGTTGCATCAAATTCTGCACTCAAGATGTGTGCAAGAAGAGTATCTGACTTGATAAGGTTGAACCTAACAGGGGCTGTGTGTGGGGCTGGAATAGCTCCGGAGAAAGAAACTTGATAGGACATTCATTCAATTCACATTTCACATGTAGTTAATTGAAGAGTTTGTGACCATGGGCTCAGATGGACAGAATTGGGAGCAGGGCCCCACTTAGGACCATGTGGTCTATTGTTTCTCTGTCATTTTATGTCATTTCCTGATTTTTGTGTAGGTAGGTATAATACATATATCACTCAATTATTGCCGGCAGTAAATTATTTGATTTTTATCTTCCCCCTTATAGGCACTCATTTGTTAACATTTATGCAGTATAATTGTATCAATTGATTATATTGATTACTGGTGCGACTGCCTCCAATTTGTATCTATTCTCACTAAAGGGGACATCATCCCACACAGCTGTGCCACAAAACTTGCTCCTTCAACAACAGAAGTTTATTTACAGTGAAGATGAAAGATAGCGAGCTACAAATTGCAGCAACATCACAGGGCACAGGCTGTCTCATAGTTAGTCTCACCGAAGAGAGGCTACTCCATTATCAGACCACATTCCATACAGAAACACTTACAAACCACTTTTGAGGTTGCAAAAATACCCCATTATAACCCCAGCTCTTTCTTCACCAGAGCCCTCTCTCTATTAATTGTCTTTATCTAATAAAGATAAAGCCAATCTTCAACTAAACTTATTTTAGAGGGACAGTACAACTCAGTAAAGTTTGCACTCAAATTAATTTGTTGAACTATTTTTCTGTAACTTACTATTTGAGATACTCCAGCAGTAAAATGCTTAAAGAAAACACCTTAAACTTGCGCAGAGAAATAGGCCCTTCATTTTGTTAAGTTGACATGAATTCTGCGGGGGCGCTGAACTGAAACAAGCTTATAAGCGAAGAGTACTCTGAGGGTGTGTGACTGAGATGTTGGCGGAGGGACTATAACCCGATAGAACCACCTTAATCTGGGGGTGTGGACTAGTATTGGACTGTCTCGCAGACTGTCACAGTCGGCCAAATACAAAATAAAGTGGGGTGACAAAAAGTTTGTTTTTTGGTGGTATGGAGTAACCCTAAAAGGCTTATAAACCTTAGTGTCATGTTGGCAGTGTATATTGATCCATCACCTCTCTTGTCTGATAGTGTCATGTTGGCAGTGTATATTGATCCATCACCTCTCTTGTCTGATAGTGTCATTGGCAGCGTATATTGATCCATCACCTCTCTTGTCTGATAGTGTCATGTTGGCAGTGTATATGCTCTTGTCTGATATTGTCATGTTGGCAGTGTATATTGATCCATCACCTCTCTTGTCTGATAGTGTCATGTTGGCAGTGTATATTGATCCATCATTTCTCTTGTCTGATAGTGTCATGTTGGCAGTGTATATTGATCCATCACCTCTCTTGTCTGATAGTGTCATGTTGGCAGTGTACAATGATCCGTCACCTCTCTTGTCTGATAGTGTCATGTTGGCAGTGTATATTGATCCATCACCTCTCTTGTCTGACAGTATCTTGTTGGCAGTGTACAATGTCAGGTTTGTGGCAGTGATTATGGACGCTTTCTTTACTCAATTCTATGTGGAAATTATTATATACTGCCACGCCCCTTTACAGAATGAGAAGAGATAGTATTAATGACAATGGGTCAGACAAGAGAGGTGATGGATCAATATACACTGCCAACATGGCATATCAGACAAGAGAGGTGATGGATCAATATACACTGCCAACATGGCATATCAGACAAGAGAGGTGATGGATCAATATACACTGCCAACATGACACTCAGACAAGAGAGATGATGGATCATTGTATATACATTACCAACTGGATACTGTCAGACAAGAGAGGGGGTGAACATTTTGCTGGAGTAGTTAGGGCAGTAGACAGATATTCAAACAAGCCATACTTGCTAAACCTAGCTTTGAAAAGGTAGCTGACATTGGAATTTCTATTTGTGGTTGAGGAGGGCCATTCACAGTAATTAGCTAGCAATAATTGACCACCGCAATAGTGTAGCAAAACAAATTTGGTATAGCCATGTTCCCTGACCCTTTGTACAAGTAGTGGTTCAATAAAGTATCTATAAGTGCCATGCAATAATACAGGTCAGCATGTTTGGTAAAGGGTCTGGCTACACCAGACTACGAGTGACAATACTGGTAACTAATATCAAACTATTTGACAATCACATACTATGTTTTTGTTATTATATAACACTGTGTTAAGTATTTTTAATGAAAATATATTCAAAAGTAACAGTAGAAATAAATTAACATTGTGTAAATTTGAAATATGGGATATGTTGTACAAAAAATTTAAAGTGCAATACAATGAGTGTTTTGAAATGTATGTCCATGTGGCTTTGTCAGATTTCATTCCACAATTCTATTACACAAACAATACGATAATTCAAATACTACAATAATAACAATATACTTACTGGAGCTGTTGCTGTATTTTATCTGCCACATAATTACATTCTCCTGTTTGGAACAGTACAGTAACAAACTCCTTGAGAGCTGAGGGTCTCGATGAAAAAACTTCACGAACGTTATCCAAGAGAGTCCTTGCTCTGTCTTTGTCAATCAGGTCTCTGCGCTCACGAAGTTGGTCATAGGTATCTCGTGATATGAGTTCATTGCTGCAGCAGTAATCAGCTACTGTCATAACACAAGGCGTCACTGAGTGGACCAAGTCAGGATACACTTTCTGAAATAACGTCAAGTAATTTTTACCTAGAAAAAAAAAAAAAAAAAAAGCAAAGTAATAATAACCAGCTGCACTGCACAATAAATGATAATTAAATACTCAATTTACTTGTGGCAACCTCCAGCCCAGGGTATTGCTTCTCGTACTTCTGAAAAAAGAAATAGAAGTAACTACGGCATAAAACTACAGTAGTAATTCTACATACCTGTCCATACCAAATGAGGTGTCTATTAATGAGTACCACTGCTTGTGGATTGTCTGGATTGAAGAGACATGTCATAACCTCAGGAGTAATATCTGCTCCATCAACTACCCCAAAATGATTTTCTCCTTCATGTGTACGACAGTCAAAAGCAAACTGGTAGTCCATGGAGCTGTTGTAGTTCATTCTGGAACTAGCCTTCTTTAGAGTGTCCTCTATTTCTTGTTTTAGAGCAGTACATTCATGATGAATGGAGTCTTGGAATGTAGGATCACACGAAACTACGACTTCAAAATATTTACATCGAGATATAAATGTTACTCGAATTTTTTTCATTCCGTACAAAAAGTGCACCATGTTTTTCTTGACACCTTCTCTAATAATATTGAAGGACTTGTTAGATATAACAGAAGTCATTGCTGCAGGAAAGAGTCCCATAGGAGTAAACCCACTACTGAAGTATATCAAGAGAGGCTCCATGAAACATGAGCTACAGGATTCTTTGTGGAATTGGTCCAGTTCCTTTGCAGTAGTGTTTTCTAACACGAAAGGCATGATGTATTCTTTCTCTTCTTCTAAAACTGAGTTAGTATCAGAAGATTCGACTGACACAATCTCAGCTATCAAGTGAAGATATGCAAGCAAAGCTACCAGTTGCTCTGGTGGAATCAGATCTCCAGAAATGTCAGCCGTAGCTTCCTTCAAATCTGTCATAGAGAATAGACCTGTCTTCCTGAATCTCTCGGATGTGGCCTGACCTACGCTATCAAAGCACATGGCTTTAAGAATGACACCAGTGATACTGTCATACACTACCTGGATGTCTATGATGACCAGGTCCTTCAAACCAGGCACACTGGGGAAGTACATCAGAACACCGGCATGGTGGTGAAGAAACCACAGAGCTGCTCTGGTCTCGTAGGGTGTCATATTGAAGGCATGGGACAAGGCCAAGCAGGTCTCCAAACTGGCTGTCCTCACTTCTCTCATGCGAAGACACAAGCTGAACAGAAGCCACACAGCTGGAATTTTCAGCTTTTTAAAGTGTTTCTCCATGGCATTCTCCAGTAGCTGATGCAAGTGATGGATTTCTTCTACTCCGCCTCCCATGTTGTCCAAAGAAACAACAAGCTTGTCTTTGGAGCAGAACTGAACTATGCCTTTTTTGTAGGAGTCTGTGTCTCGAATCACTCTTTGAAGCTGTGAGTCGACTGTAGCGATGACTTCCTCAGAAACCTTGTCTCTGTGAGTGCCCACTATATACACTACTGACTTGGAGGACTCCAGTATCTCACCAATGGCTGAGTTGTCTGTTCCAGGTAGAGGTTGAAGGTGGGTGGAGGAACTGAAACAAGATATACTGGCCAGAGTGCGCAAAAGCATCTCTTGCAGAGTAAACTCTGATTTCTCTGGTGCAGTTGTCTCTCCTGAAGCTCTCTGATAAAAGACACGATACTCCTCATCTAGTTGGAACTTGTAGCTAAAGAACAGCAAGTAGAGGCCAGGTCCTATGGTGAGTGCTGGTAGCATGTCCATCAGCTCAGGCTGACCTCCGGTGTCCTCCATTCTCAAAAAAGCTTTAAAAGAGTGCTTCACATTATCTGCAAAGTGTGGTTGTTTGGACACTGTCTCGAATATGGCAGCTATTTCAGAATAATCTGGTGATCTGATTCTTTGTTTGGTCAATAATTTTAGTTTTGCCAGCATTTTATGAATTAAGTTAGGCTGTGGCTTTTGAACAGGGCGTGATTGCTTGGTTTTTCTAATGTGTTGTTTTTTAACCTGATGAGACTGCCCTGTATTGCTAGCTTGACTGACCTCTGCCCTGGCGTCACTACCTCCATGGGAATCAGCAGTAGCCTCAGAAGTGGATTCAGCTTCAGAAGTGGATTCAGTCACCAAACTATCTTTGAGAGTGTGAAAGAGTAGAGATGCTTCCTCAGTGAGATTCTTTACCATGGTCCAGTTTGTGGTTCTTTCTGCTGAAGTTGGATCAGACTTGCCTTGGACTAACATATTGGAGCAACACTGTACTGCGCCTGTGCTGCCATGAATCTGCTCCTCTTCTTTAGCTGACAGAAGATCTATGATCTCTTTCTTTATTCTCCTGAGAGTTGTACTCTTGCCTTGTCTTGGAGGACCAAGGGACATAAACTTTAAAGACAGAAGCTCCAGCACTTCCTTGGAAACAATGAAGTGTTTATATGCATCTTCATACTTGAAAGCTATTGAACATAAAATAAATTAAACATTACAGCTAATGTGTTGCAAATAAAGCAATAATTACAGTTATTGCAGCCTCATTGGTTATACTGTACAAGTAACCCACACACTACACCAGTATATAGAAGGCTCCTGCAATACAGAGTGTGGGCAGCTGGTTTTATAGCCCAGAGCTAAAGCCTGTAGAAGCAGCTGCCAGTAGAAGCAGCTGCACTCTAGCACTTGCAATTTTAGCAAAGACAATCAATTACCTTACTTATTATTATATCATAATTAATATAATAAATATTTAGTTTTAACATAATTAACACAATAATTAATAATAATATTCTAGTTATTATAGTACAAGTTTTTAATACATAACTTTAGTTTCCCATAATATAATCTATCAATGGGACATTCTAAAGAGAAGCCAATTTCACTGAAGGCAAGATGGCTTTCTAGAGATGTTGCTATTACTTACACTAACCTGACAGAGTTACTTTGTGTACTCCATCCTTTGTAACAACCAGCAACTGTCCAGTAGACAAGACTGCAGTAGCTATACATCTAACATTATCCTTCAGTGCTGGTTTATCTCCCTCACTAGTAGTCTCAATCCATTCCCCTGTCTTGTTGGAGTAACTGCTAATGGTAGAATATTCATGGATGCCGATTAGATTAGATACATAGGAGACGATAGCTAAGATGTCAGTAAGTGTGGTTACTGTCCTCCATATTGTTTGTCTTCTTGTCCTGCCATGACTAGCAGATGCTATGATAGACTCTAGACTGCATATAAATAGAATCTCTCTCTTGCCAATTCCTCCTGTGAAGTAGAAGTTGCCATCATGGAATGTTGATTGCATGTCCCAGCATGAAGAAGGAAGTGAGTCTGCAGTCGTCCAATGGTCGTTGAGTAGAACTTCCACTACGTCCAAGTTCTCGCCATGTGAGTCACTCCCACCAGCCACGACCAGGACCTCTGGTGATCCTCCACTAACTGATGATGGCCAGTAGCGACGAGTAGGCATGGCACGTAGCGATGGTTTCCAGTCTAGACCAGTAGTACTAGTCAACAGAGAGTTAGTGAGTTTGCGAGTGGAGGGATGCCATCCACCAACCAATACAAACTTAGACTGGTAGGTAGTTAGGGACGAGCCGTCATATGGTGCACTAGTAGTAGTCCATGAGTGAAGGTCAGTAGAGATGTGAAGTGTGCGATAAACATCCATAACTATGACTTTATTCTGTAGTACTGCACATTCTACAGGCTCGACATCCTTACTCCATGTATGGCAGTGCTCCCAGTGAAGTGAGACTGGAGGATGGAGATCTCTCTAAATACAAATAAACAAATAAATATATAATTAAATTGATATACAAACAAACAAACTTATATAAGACTACAAATATGTTAAAACAAACACACAAACAAATTTATTCCTATATCAGCAGTGAATAACAACTATAAATAAATAAATAAAAACACATATAAAATGCTAATAAATGTGGGGGTCCAGCCCCGAAGCCCTGGACCGCTCTATAACAGATTACTGGAGGACAGCTTATGTTTGCTGCCACCAGAGTGCCACACTAACTCTCGCTGCGCACAGCTTAGCTTGCAAAGAAGGTTGGATTAGGTTAGTTTAATGCAAAGCTTACAATGTGGACACTAAATTAAAAGAGTGGACATGAGCTACTTATATGAACACTGGCGCAGGGCCCCTCAGGCCTTACGGCACATGACAATGACCATTCACTACACAATGACTATTCACTAACTACATGACTTGCACAAACAGGCTATTACGAGTTCTACAACTTTTACTACTCTCATGACCACAATTACACGTAAACAACTATAGTTCAGTTCTCTGGCTTCAGTCTTGCTACTGCTTGCTTCTCATGTGGGAGTGGCTCCCGTCATACTCCCACATCTCCCCCCTCCTGGAAAAGATGTTCGTTCTCTCCAGCTTCAACGTCTTCATGACATCTGCTCAAGGCGTCCGCCACGACATTCTCTGATCCCTTCCTGTAAGTGATAGAGAAAGAAAACTCCGACAACTTGAGAGCCCAGCCTTGGACCCTCCTATTACATTGCTTTCCAGCAACTAACGACTCCAGGCCTCTATGGTCTGTCACAATCTCAAAATGCTTCCCGTATAGGAAGTAGGCGAAATGATTCACTGCCTCCACCACTGCTAGGCATTCCAGCTCCTGAGCACTGTAACGCTGCTGAGCCCCCTTCAGGTGATGCGAGAAGAAGGCCACAGGTCTCCATTCGTCTCCACGTCTCACCGACAGAACAGCTCCGATACCCGAACTACAAGCATCACACTCTAACATAAACGAATCCTCTTTCTGAGGAACACATAGGACTATGGAATTACAAAGACATAAACACAGCTCACGAAAAGCCTCAATCATCAGGCTAGTCCACACCAGCCTCCCACAAGCCGATTCAGACGTATGAGGCGTCAAGACGGCCGTCCAACGATGCATTCCCCTCACGAACCGTCGATAGAAACCCACAAGGCCGAGGAAGCTTCTCAACTGTTTTCTGTTCCTTGGCATTGGATGTTCCGCAATCGCCCTCACTCTGTCCCCAGGGACAGAAACCACACCATCACCGATGAGGTGACCCAAAAACTCTAACTTCCTCTTCCCAAACGCACATTTCTTCTTCTTCACTGTCAATCCTGCTAACTTCAATACCTCAAACACTTCCTCCAAATGCTTCAAATGCACTTCCCAACACTCAGACACCACTAAAACATCGTTAATGTATACCCGTGCATAATCCGAACATGGCACCAACACTTGGTCCATTAACCTCTGGAATACTGAGGGAGCGTTTGTAAGTCCAAAAGGCATCCGCCTAAACTGAAACTTCCCAAACGGGCAAACAAATGCTGTCTTCTCCCTATCCTCCTTTCTTACAACTACCTGATGAAATCCTTTCTCTAAATCCAACTTTGACAACACCCGTCCAACTCCTACTCTCTCAATCATTTCATCAAACCCTGGTATATAGTACGGTTCTCGTACTGTTACCCCATTCACCTTCCTAAAATCAACGCACAATCTAATCCCTCCATCCTTCTTTTTAACTGGTACCAACGGAGAAGCCCAAGGGCTACTGCTCCGTTCGATGATACCGCTTTCTTCCAATACATCTAACTCCTTCTTCACTGCATCTCTTACTCCTAGTGGCACCGAGTAAGGCGTCTGCCTGATAGGTGACACATCCCCGGTGTCAATACACAACTCTACCCTGTCTGTACATCCAGGTTTTCCTTCAAACAAACACTCATACTTTCCCAACAATTCATCTAATTCTTCCTTCACGAAACCTTCACACTCCCCACTCAATACATTTCTCTTACTAACTTCTTCTTCCAACACTACATCCACTCTGTTCACTTCTAATCTCTCCTTGAACTCTTTCAAGCAATTCACATGCACAACTCGCATATGCTTCTCCGACTCCAACGCACTAATCTTGTAGTTCACTTTCCCCACTCTCTCTTTCACTTTGTAGGGTCCCTCCCAGGAATCTGCAAGTTTACTATACATCCCCGGTACCCTGTACAACACTAACTGTCCCGCTTTGAACTCTCTTAGCTTACAACCTCTGTTCATGTAACTTAACCTATTCTGCTTACCCTTCACCATCTTAACTGCTGCACACTCTCGCATTCTCTCCAATCTCTCAGCCATACTTCTAACCCACTCACATACATTCAGCTTCTGACTCTCTACCTCATAGAGCCCATGGTATAAGGCATCTAGAGGGGTTCTAACTCTATACCCATACACCAAATCGAACGGACTAAATCCGCTGTCTGCATGGGGCATCTGCCTCAATACATACAACACAAAGTTTACCTGACCTACCCAATCTACTCCATCATTCACACACTTGCCTAAAATCCCTTTAAACGTACCATGCATTCGTTCCACTGACCCATTTGTCTCCAGATGATATGGAGACGTTCTAAGCTTCTCAATCCCTAACAAATTGCACAATTCCCTCACTAACTTCCCACAAAACTGACTCCCCTGGTCAGAAAGCATTCTTTCAGGCACAGATGTTCTCGAAAATATTCCCCACAAACCCTCAGCTACAGCCTTAGCTGTGATACTGCGTAAAGGCACTGCCTCTGGCCATCTAGTAGCAAGGCAAACGTAAGTCAACAGAAACCTACAACCACCCTTTCCCTTTGGCAGAGGTCCCACCAAGTCGACAGCTATCGACTCAAAGGGTTCTGTCAAGACTGGTCTCTCTACAGTAGGCGCTCGCCTAGGCTTGTGCTTACTACGAACTTGACAAAGTTTGCACGAGTTACAATGCTCTAAAATGTCCTTCACCATCCCAGGCCAAAAAAAGTACCTGCCTACCATCTGTGCTACTTTCTCGCTTCCTAGATGTCCCCCCTTCTCGTGTCCTAAGACTAAGATCTTCTTCCTAAACTCCTTCGGAATGACCAACACATCCCTATACTGCTCCCATTCTACATACTGACCTCTCACTAACACTCCTTTCTTCCATTCAAATCCTCTCTCTTTCTTCTCACCTAGTTCTCTCCACAGCTTCAGACCTTCGTCTTCAGCAAGTGCTCTCACAAACTCTTCCCGATCTTTCCCTGAGCCTACGTAACCTATCTCTCCTGCTAACGCTCTAACTCTTTTCTCTGCTTCGTCACAAGTATTCTCCTTATCCCATGCCACTGGCATTCCCTCATCTACAGACTCACTCTCTGACTCTGCATTCTCATCTGTCCTCAACCCACTTGAGGACTCACAGTTTGCCTGGAGTTGCTCAGTCATCTCCGTAGGTCCGACTTCTTCCACCCCATGGCTCTCACCCACCTTACTACTGACTTCAGGCCTAATTAAGGGATCGAGCTGGCTACTAGGATCACTCTCCTCTATCGTGCACCACAAATCCTGCACACTACAATCCACATCACACACTTCTAGCTCGGCTAACTCCTTAGCTCTGCTACGGGTAACTACATTTACACTCTTCCCTTTCTCCTTCTTTCCTCCCCCTTTGTATTCAGTGATCGCTCTCCTAAAGGCTTCCCCCTCAGTGTTGCTCAGCACATCATACGGCACAATACATGTAACATCTTCCCCTTCTCTCTCTTCAATGACACACAACTTAGAAAACTTCAACCCTCCAATCTCAAAACTAACCAAAGTGCTCTCATGCACACTGGTGTTACCATGCACATCTGCAATGTGAACATGTCCACAAAGCACACAGTCCTTAGTCACCATGGACCTCGGAACTATACCTATCTCAGCTCCCGAATCTATTAAGACTCCACACTCGACTCCATTCACAACTCCCTTAGCCATGTTTCCCTTCTTAGCCCCCACGACTACTCTCGAAACTCTCCCTCTCTTTCTTGACACTAGTCCCTACCTTCTTACTGGGACAGTCAGGACTACGGTGGCCTTGCTTACCACACGTAAAACAAGTTGCTGGCCTACTCACACCATTCAGCCCCCCCAACTTCTTTCTACAATCTGGAGCTTTATGCCCCTTCTCACCACAACTGAAACAAACTGGTACTAAGCTAACCCTCTCGGCACCAGGACCCACTTGACTTCTCAAGCCACTCTCTCTGAAATTTCTCACACTACTCTCTGTGCTACTCCCGAGCACCTTATAAATGTTTCCCTTCATACGCCCAGACATCCAAGTCTCCCAGGCATCTCTAATATCTTCTAACTTAGACAGCTTCTTCCCTTCTAAGAACACTTTACCCCCTGGTGGAATTACACGTCGAGTTAGTGCAGCCGCCAAAGCCGCTACACAGTCATCCCTCGAGCTACATCCCTGCAATACCCCACTGCATATTCTCTCCACCACTTCCATGATCTCAGAAGCACCCTTTGCCTTGAGAGACTCCCCAGTCAGCTCGAAGAGCTGATGGCCGTAGGTGAGGCTAGTCTCTCCTATAGCCCTGAGAAGCACTCCCTTGACATCTGCATAACTACCACCCTCATCTCTCACACCTGCAATTCTATTGCACAAACGTTCCGGTAACCTAGGAAATAGTTTTTCGGCCCACTGACTTTCCCCAATCTTACACTCTGACATAATTCTCTCGAACTTACTCAAATATCCTAACATCTCTGTACCCTCCTTGTATGAACCCAAAATCTTAAGTTTCTCTGCCTGTAATTCTCTCTTGTCTCTCTGCTCGGCTTCCTCTGCAAGCCTTCTAACCCTATTATCCTCGTCTCTCTCTCGCCTCCTAGCCTCATCCTCTCTTCTCCTTTCCCCTTCACTCTTCTTTAGCCTACCCATTATTTCCAACATCTCTAACCGCCTAGCTTTATCTGCCTCTGCTCTGCTAGCCCGGTCCCTCTCTTCTTTCTCAGCCATGTATCTAAGCAATTTGTCTACCTCCGAACTCATGCTTGCTGTCGTCTCTTCCTCTGGTTCTAATTCTACTGATCTCTCCTCTGATCTATCCTCAACTCCTTCCTCACCCCTTTCTGCCTCGTCCTTTCTACCTGCTACCTCAGTGCTCACCTCCAAGCCCTCCTCCTCACTATAGTGCGGCTCTCCCCTGGGCCTGCTAGGGTAAGGGGAACGCGAAGGCACCCTTGCCGGAACGTATGAAGGCCTGTAAGTTCCCTCTTCGGCCGTTTGGGGCGCCCGCCGAACCGTCCGCCTCTTGCCACCAGCCGCCTGGTCGGTCATGGAAGGGAGAGTGTCCTCGCCTTCCGAAAGAGACCTGCACAGAAATAAACGAAGTGATCACACTGGGCAAAATACCCAATTAGAAATAAAATTCCACGAAGAGAGTTTACAATCCGAAAATCCACGAACAAGAAAAATCGTTCCCAATCCCAACACAACACAACCAACAAAAATAGAGTGGACACCAGTCTCTCAGGCACCGTAGCAACCGTCGATGGACCAAGCGTCCTGGATACCCTGCACCTTCGCCTCGGCTCTAGCACTGTGGCTCCTCGTCTTAGGGCTTTTGCCGTAGCTCAGCTCCTGGAACTCCTTCGCCGTAGGTGGAAGCTCCGCTTAGCGCGTGTAGATTTGCGACTCGAGACCCTCGGCTCTCTCGTCTGGTCTGACTCTCGGAACGTCTCCCAAGAACCGTCTGATTTGAGAATTTCTCCTATTGGAGTTCTTCGCCAGGAGTGGAGTGGTCCCGTAGACAAGTTCTTCTCCAAGTGGTCCCGTAGACAAGTTCTTCTCCACAGGATCCCACCGCTGCCACCAATTTTCTGTGGGGGTCCAGCCCCGAAGCCCTGGACCGCTCTATAACAGATTACTGGAGGACAGCTTATGTTCGCTGCCACCAGAGTGCCACACTAACTCTCGCTGCGCACAGCTTAGCTTGCAAAGAAGGTTGGATTAGGTTAGTTTAATGCAAAGCTTACAATGTGGACACTAAATTAAAAGAGTGGACATGAGCTACTTATATGAACACTGGCGCAGGGCCCCTCAGGCCTTACGGCACATGACAATGACCATTCACTACACAATGACTATTCACTAACTACATGACTTGCACAAACAGGCTATTACGAGTTCTACAACTTTTACTACTCTCATGACCACAATTACACGTAAACAACTATAGTTCAGTTCTCTGGCTTCAGTCTTGCTACTGCTTGCTTCTCATGTGGGAGTGGCTCCCGTCCTACTCCCACATCAAACAACAATACTGTAATTAAAACCATGTAAACAAACGCACAAACATACAATTTTACTCACTATAAATGTAAACACATTATAACAACAGCAACTCTATGACATGCTAACACACAAACATACAATTTCTCCCACAATGATTATATACAATATAATAATATTTTAATAAATGAAATAGTAAAAAATGCTGAGAAATTGACAAATAAACAAACACTCAAATATATCACTATTACTGTGCATAAATAAATGCACACAAACTCACAATAATGACATGACATTCCAAACACACAAACACATAATAATGACATGATATTCCAAACACACAAACACATAATAAGAGAATGAGCTGTTTCTTCCTGTGCTAAAATAATGTACAGTAGGCTCCAGAAAAAATACGTTCTCAATTCTGTTCTGTGCAACGTTTTTTTTTTGCACAGAAAGGAACTATAGTAGAAAAAACAAAAACAAAACAAAACGATATGGTAGTTGATAAAATATAGTTTTTCGGTTCGACTATGTTAATGTTTTAATATTCACTGTTTACCAAATGCATCACTTCTAGAAATGTAAAAATGATGCTATTTTAACTGTTGGGGCCATCATTGGCTTAGATATTTTCACTACTAAAGACCCAACTATAGCGAAAGACTAAGAAATAGGGACGTGTCAGAGCAGCAAGTTCAGCGAAAATCCAGTCAGTCTGCTTAATCGAAGCTAGTCAGTTTTTTCATTGTGCAAGCTGTTTAGCATGACCCCTATAGCATTTAGAGGGAGTACAAGGCCTTAGCTTGCTGATATAACTATGGAAAAGATTCTAGCTTTTAGCAGTAAATCAACAGAAACGAAAATGTGACTGTTAAAATCTTTCATGTAATGGTACCAACTGTTTAGTCAAAACGCAATGAAAAAAATTGTAAAAAAAGCCTTTTTCTTTTCGAAAGACACCTGCTATTGTTTATAAAAATGCTAACACATGAACATATACATTAAAAATGACAAAAAAACATAATCTTCCTATAAAAGTGCACAAACATACAAATATATCCCAAATACAAAATTCAATACACATTGTAAGAAACTGTAAATAAAACAATGACAAGCTCAACAACAACAACAACAAAAATCAGAAAAATAACATCACAACAAATATACGTTATGCTTATGTGTTATAGTCTTGTCTAACTATCCTCAAAAACACACTAGCAACTAAAAAAAAGAGAGGGACAGTCATGTCTGAGCATGCTCATAAAAGAACCTGGTGATTTTTCAAGAGCATGCTCAGGAACATGACTTTTACCCTCTCTTTTTTCCAGTTGCCAGTGCATTTGTTGTGAGCATGCTCAGACATTAGTTTCCCTCTCTTTTCCAGTTGTTAGTATTTTTACGAGCATGCTCTGACATAAATTTACCCTCTATTTTTCCAGTGAGTTGCTGATGCCTTTTATCAAATGCTCAGACTTTAATTTCTCTCTTTCTTTTATTTGAGTTGTTGGAAAAATTATGCTTGAAATTATGCTAAGCACTTGGTAGTCTCGCGAACTAGACCCTTTACCTAACACCCGCACGGGGGAAGGAAGGGTCTGGTACAACTTAACCCAATCTCGTTCGGGTGGAATTTAGAAAATGCTTGGCGTCATCAAGCGGAATTTAATTGGCGAGCGACCGTAGCGAGCGAGACACTTACAGGGGTAACACAATTGAAAATCGGGGATGTTGGTTTATTTAGATATACTAGTGATGTGCTTGAGCACAAATGGCGAGCGAGCCTAAAGACTATATTATTTTTATATGAATGATTTTGACTTCTAACACTGAAGTTACTGAAAATAAGGTCCAGTTTTTTAATTTCGCATACACCGTAAAGGGATTTCAGTGCCATAGTAACAACTCTCTGCAACTGCTTGAATTAAAGGAAAAAAACAACAACAATACAATACACGTTATTTAAAAGTTTTCTTTGTGATATTCTTTAGCTAAGTAGTGGTTGTAACACACAATGCTTTGACACAACTGGACATGCACCTACACAGACTTACCTTCGCGGTAGTCTAGTGGACAATGTATTTTCAAGTAAATACTGTTGCGCACGGCTTATAACCATGACAAAGAGCGCATTGACTTACCACCGCCACTAACTCGAATAGAAATGGAAGTCCCTTAAGTTTTCAAGTTTTAACTGCACCCGCAAAAGAATTCAAAACGGTAAACAATTCGATTTCTAGGGTGATACGGGTACTGATCGATAAACCAGAGGATTCTGTTCAGTGCAATTTGGGACGGGGTCGACCACATAACTAACACAAAAACGCGAGGGTCAAAGTACAAAATGACATACATACGTCCATACATATATATAAACTAGTGGTGTGCTTGAGCACAAATGGCAAGCGAGCCTGATAGTTAGGTAACATAAAATGTTACTATTTTTTGCTTACTTCATGCAAACATTATAATAGCAGTTATGACATTAGATTTCAGCATTAAACAAATACAAAATCACTCTTTTACCTGATTAATGGTAACTTTTGTAGTATCAAACATAACCATTCTGATAATCTCAATCACCAGTAACTCTTGAACAAGCTCTCAGCTACGATAAAAATAAACCAGTGTTATTATTTGTAATTTTAGCCATATGGAATTACTACTTACATCATTCTTGAGTATTGATAACTTCTGTAGTATCAAATTGAAGTTATTTTATATTACCTTGAATTCTTGACAACAAGCTCTCACCTACAAAAACAAAAGACAATCAATTTTAGCACACAAATACAAACTTACTTTCTTACCTCATTTTCTTGAGCAGTGCGGTAACTTTTGTAGTACCAAATTTGAGCCAATCTGACTATTTGAATTTACCAGTCACTGTTGACTAGCTCTTAGCTACAAAAAAGAAAGGCCAGAGTTAATTTTGCATATTTAGCTAACAAATATGGAATTGCGTACTTATCTCAGCTTCCCTCGAGAAGTAGTAGCTTCCATAGCATTAATACTACGGCATTCTGACTACCAACGGCTCTTGACAACCAACAACCGGCACTCTCGTATCCCCCCATAAAACGGCGAAGTTTTGAAATTAAGTCTGGAAAAGGGTCTTCAATGCCATAGTAACCTGTCGAATCAACTTTTTGTGTCTTGAAAACAAGCGTTTTAGCAGGAATTTTCTCATACTTTGGAGCTTAAGTATAAAGTAAGGTTTGCTTAATGCTGTAGTTTCAGAAGAAACTGGAGTGAAGCCTAAATAGCCGTGTTTTTAGGAGAAAAACGTTCCCCGCGCGCGTTTAAAGAGCATACGTACCATCCATACATACATACATATAACATATACCCGATTTTGCATTATCCACCCGTAATACTGTCTCGCTCGCTACGCTCGCTCGCCAATAAACAAACATCCCCGATTTTTTCATTTTTACCCCTGTAAGTGTCTCGCTCGCTACGCTCGCTCGCCACTTACAGGGGTAACACAATTGAAAATCGGGGATGTTTGTTTATTGGCGAGCGAGCGAAGCGAGCTAGCAACTCTAAGATGTAGTCTATGGAAATCCTGAATACGTCGTCGTTTAAACGCGCGCGCGCATACGTGGTCGTTTAAACTGAATACGTGGTCGTTTAAACGCGCGCGTGCATTCCAGAACTTCGCTGGCTCGCCCAACCAATGCTACACGAGCATGCTTAGCATGTGGACACTTCAGAGTATCCACCATCCCCATTTCCCCCTTTACACGTTTCCCCCCTTTACATGCTTCCCCTTTACACGGTTCCCCCTTTACATGTTTCCCCTTTTCACATTTCCCCCCTTTTCCCCTTTTCTGTACTTTACACATTATTTTGTTATCATTTTTACTTTATCATGAGGAGTACCATTCTTTACCCTTTACCAATCATCATTTCCCCCTTTACATGTCATTACATATTCTACTACTAATAATGAGATGTGAATTCAGATTTGGCAACCTGCAGGAAGAAAACCAATGCAAATTCAAATCAAAGGACCCCAATGCAATTGAAAGTGTCAACATTTCCCCAGAACTTCGCTCGCCCAACCAATGCTACACGAGCATTTTCTAGTTTATTTGTATAATTATGTGTGGACGTACGTAAGGCATTTTTGTACTTTGACCCTCGCGTTTTTGTGTTAGTTCGGTTGTCGACCCCGTCCCAAACTTCACTAAACAGAATCCTCTATTTATCGATCAGTACCCGTATCACCCTAGAAATTGAATTGTTTACCTTTTTGAATTCTTTTGCGGGTGCAGTTAAAACTTGAAAACTTAAGGGACTTCCATTTCTATTCGAGTTAGTGGCGGTGGTAAGTCAATGCGCTCTTTGTCATGGTTATAGCCGTGCGCAACAGTATTTACTTGAAAATACATTGTCCACTAGACTACCGCGAAGGTAAGCTGTGTAGGTGCATGTCCAGTTGTGTCAAAGCATTGTGTGTTACAACCACTACTTAGCTAAAGAATATCACAAAGAAAACTTTTAAATAACGTGTATTGTTTTGTTGTTGTGTTTTTCCTTCAATTCAAGCAGTTGCAGAGAGTTGTTACTATGGCACTGAAATCCCTTTACCGTGTATGCAAAATTTAAAAACTGGACCTTATTTTCAGTAGCTTCAGTGTTAGAAGTCAAAATCATAATAGCATAGTCTTTAGGCTCGCTCGCCATTTGTGCTCAAGCACATCACTAGTTATACTTGTCGAAAGTAACGCGCGCACATTCAGATTTAGTGTGGACTCGAATTTGTGGACAGAACGGTGCCGATTCAGTACCTGAGCGCATTTTGCTGCGACTATGTCTAGTGGTGAGACTGACTACAGCATTTTTGTAGAACAAGCGGCTACTTCTGTTGGTTATGTTTTAAAGCAAGAGCAAGCTAATGCATTTAAGCACTTTGTGATTGGAAATGATGTTTTTATAAGTTTGCCAACTGGTTATGGCAAATCATTGTGCTTCTTATTACTTCCTCGAGTTTTTGATTTGCTAAAAGCAGTACCAGGAAAATCTATTATCTTAGTTGTGTATCACCACTGCCAGCTTTGATGAAGGACCAGGTTTCATCAGCAAATGCCTTAGGATTATCAGCTGTGATGATATCTGACAGAGAATAAACCCCCATTTCCATGAAAAATGACATAAAAAGGGTAACTATCAGATTATTTTTATATCTCCAGAAGCTCTTTTTGTCTCAACTGAATGGAGAAATGTGCTTTCCTCGGATGTATTTCGAAACAACTTAGTGGGATTTGTGATCGATGAAGCTCATTGTGTCAAGAAGTGGTTAGTTATTATTATAAATAATTATTGCATCCGCATTATATAATATTAGCTATTCAAATTAGTTTTCTAAAAAGGTTTGACTTATAAAGTTTACTCTTCATTCTTGTGTTTGTGCCTATAAAATATTGTGTGTGTAGGGGAGAAAAGTTCAGAACCGAATTTCTACATTTAGGTGAAGTTCGCAGTATTGTGAGTGAATCTGTGTGAGTAATGGCTTTAACTGCTGCAGCCACTACAGCCAGTCGCTAGTTCATCATAAAAAGTTTATGTATGCAATCTCCTGAAATAATTTCGGTATCACCTAACAGAGATAACATTATATTCAGTACTGGAAAAACCCAAAGAAGGAGCTGAAGTTTATTTAAAAAATATTGTATCTACACTAAAAACTGAAGTGACAAATATGGAGAGTACTCATTTTTTGTAGAACTTACAATAACGTTATAGCCATATATCAATATTTCATGCCATGTACTCGACCATAATACATGCAATCAGTACTATAAAATCATTTTTCAAGCTCAAGTAATCCTCTTCACTTGGAATTACATCAAGCATACAAAGGTTTGAAGGAACATCATCAGAAAATTGGCTGAAATTGATTCTATCCTTTACAGCATAAGCATTGACATAATGCAACGAGCGAGTTTGAAAGTCACCACACATATATCTTGGTTTGACGTTCATGTCAATGTTGTCAAACACCACTTTAAACCCCGCAGTGACAGAAACATCTTCTAGGCTCAACTCTAAAGATCGACATCCAGGATCATCTTCAGTGGAGGACCACTTGGTATATCTTCAGAGGAACTTTCTGAGTAGGATGAAAACTGCATCTCTAACTGATGAGTTACACGAGATTGTTGATGGAGAAGGAGCTTCTGGAGTAGTATCTTGGACTTCTGAAGAAATTGATGGCTCGTCAGTGTCAATATGTGATATTAATAATGTTTCCAGTAGTTTGCTGAATATTGTATAAAAAAATGCAAGGAAGACATACTTGGTCTAGCAAAAAAATTACATGGACTATAATTCCATCTTGGTTTCCGCTTCTTCCTTCCATTCTACCAATGCAGAATCAAAGCTGGCTCCTAAACTGTCCACTAAGTGGATGGTTGAGACATATGACATGCAGACACCCATCTTTTGCAACCTCTGCTACACCTATATATATAGTTAATTTGAGGATAATGAGTATTGTTTGTTATGCAAGTATTGATACACCTATATATGAATATAGTTAATTTGAGGATTATGAGTATTGTTTATTATGCGAGTATTGTTTATTCTCATTAAAATGTTCTAGTGTGGTTAATAACCAGAATATTACCAGTACTTTTGTGCTTCTATTGTAGTGCATTAGGATTAATTAAATAGATTTGCTTAGCAATTTACCTGTTTTGCTGTATGCCCAGCATAGAGGATCAATGAAATAATTCGTTGAAGGAGTGAACAGGATGACCTTCTATGCTTGAAAATCATGCTGGCAATGATTGCTAAAACTGCTTTTTCATTACCTCTCGGTGTGTTTGCTTTCAGACAGTTTTGCAGAAAGTATAATAGTGTTGGTGTCTTCAACTCCATCTCCTCGATTATTTTAGCAAAGTCAAATTCAATCAATGCTTCCGAATTCTTATCTCTCATTACTGTAGAATAGTTGTCAGAACAAATAGCTGAAACTTCTTGTCTTAGCATACCGCAAATCTTTTTTATTATTGCCTTCCTTGTGACTATATTTTCGAAGCATTTAATGGAGAAAGATTGGAAATTTCTCCTTATAAGAGGCTTGCAAATCTTCCTTCTGCTTGGTGTAATTTTAAACGATTTGGCCACAGATTTATAGTGAATTGTTGCCTGCAAAAAAAATACATATGATTTTTGTATACAGTACATTCATAATACTTACTGAAACTGAAGGTGATATAGCCTGGCTGTGCTGGCTGTCCCCTGAAGCTGCTACTGGAGGGCTGGTGGAGCATGAAGGCATTACTGAGTGTCTAACTCCCATTACAGGTAGTGTCTTAGCTACAGTACCAATTACTTCGTCCTTCAGTTTTTTGTACCTCCCTAACAATCTAAAGCATCTCTGAATGAATCCATCATTTACTCCTGTGCTTTCATCACACCGTAATTCAACAAAAATTCTCTGTAGTGTTTGCATTACACCTTGAGTAGCACTACTGCGGAGTTGTCTTCTGTGCTTTTACTCCACGGGGCAGTCTACATCTTTCGAGCAACACTTGCAGCACTGCGCAGCAGCCATAGTTAGCAGACTACTCGCATTCACGCTAAATTTCCAACATACCCACGCTTCATTATTAAACCACGCCCACTCCATATTAAGCATTGTACCAGACCCCTTTCCTTCCCGCGTGCGGGTGTTAGGTAAAGGGTCTGGTTCACGAGACTAAGCACTTGGCATGTGTGTAGGTAGCAGTGTTTTCCCATCTTTCAAACCTTGGCCTTTTGTAAAAGTTAGCTATTTATACAAACAGTGGGATAGTGAAAAAGACTGGATCTAATAAACAAACACTTGATCTAGAAATCAGCTAGGGCTTAGCTATGTGCTCACCTCATCCTCAGTAGGAACTTGCTGCTGGCTTTCCGCCATAACTGGCTTACAGACTAGATTCTGCCAAAATTGGGCGTTCCAACATTCTCTGTTTATCTCTGACTCATCACACCCTATAAAGTAGATTCATAAGATATTGCGTTATTGGAAGAATCACGCGACTAGAATTAATATAACCACCTTCTTGTGCAGAAAAGGCTGACTTCACCTTTGACCTCAATCGCTATCATAGATAAGCGCACTGACCAGAGTGGTCGGCCGCGCAAGACTAACCAGCTCTCACTGCTGAAGTAATGGAGTGGTAAGTGTTCTCTAGTGTGTGTTGGTAGTAGAGAAGTATTAGTTCCAATGGGTCTATATGGCTAGATGATAATGCATGCATCACCAATACTGGAGTGCTCTTTCTGACACTAGGCTAGCTCGTTGCAATAACCTGACAAAAGTGGGTATGTTTGTGTGTTAAATATACATGTACAGTGGAACATCAATTATCTGGACATCAATTATTCCAATCATCCATTAACCGGAACAGAATAAAGACTGCACGCACATTCAAAATTGCAAGCGGCTGAAAAAGGAGGATCTAAAGCTACTGTACTAAGCTAGGTAAGAACTTACTCAGGACGAAGATTTAAGACCTTTCATTGTGCTACTTTTTTTTGGGTTAATTGTTGAGAAAACGCGAAGCTTTCAACTTCGCATAGTTACCAGCTTTTATGGGCAACGCCCCCTATTGTCCTGTCATAATCACGTGACAATAATTTCTTGCAGCCAGTGGTGTTGTTTGCTCTATGCTCAGGGAAGTTAACGGAGTTGAAAGAAGTGAAGATGTATATGGATGAGTATTGCTGGCTAGTTTAGCTTCTTCTCTTATGAAGACAGTGTTTCCATGTACCATTTTCATTGGTCCAGCTATTTTGATGCCTCATTAAAATAGCTAACAGATTGCTTGTTCTTTTGGAAGGAGATTATATTGTAATAGCTAGGTGGTGTTTAATAGCGCTGAGGGTTCGCACCTTTGGTGCTTCATTGATTCAGTTTTAGTTTGTGTTGTTATTGTGACATGTGTGTGCGTGTGAGTAGAAAAAAGAGTGTGTTTGTGTGTGCGTGTGAGTAGAAAAAAGAGTGTGTTTGTGTGTGCATGTGAGTATAAAGAGTGTGTTTGTGTGTGCGTGTGAGTAGAAAAAAGATTATGTTTGTGTGTGCGTGTGAGTAGAAAAGAGTGTTTGTATGTGTGAGTAGAAAAAGAGTGTGTGCGTGTGTGCGTGTGAGTAAAAAGAGTGTGTTTGTGTGTATGTGTGAGTAGAAAAAAGAGTGTTTGTGTGTGCGTGTCAGTAGAAAAAGAGTGTGTGCGTGTGAGTAAAAAAGCGTGTGTTTGTATATGCGTGTGAGTAGAAAAAGAGTGTGTTTGTGTGTGCGTGTGCAGAAAAAGAATGTGTGCGTGCAGAAACAAGAGTGTGTTTGTGTGTGTGCATGTAGAAAAGACCGTGTTTGTGTGTGTGAATAGAAAAAAGAGTGTGTTTGTGTGTATATGTGAGTAGAAAGAGAGTGCGTTTGTGTGTGAGTAGAAAAAAGAGTGTGTGTGTGTGTGTGTGACTAGAAAAAGAGTATGTTTGTGTGTGCACATGAGTCGAAAAAAGGTATGTGAGTAGAAAAGAGTGTGATAGATGAGTGTGGCACATATTCCAGATGAGTGACTAGTTATTATGAACTAGCAAGTACCCTGCCATGTAGTAGCTTTTGACGTATTGCAAAATGCAGTAGCAATAGTTATTTATATTCATGTTATCATTCTCTGCAGGTATTAATTTCATTTTTATTCATTGTTTATACATGTTGTTGTTGCCACCTTCTCTTCCCCCAGGCTAGTCGGTGGTGTCAGAACACGATGGTTTTACTGGACAAGAATGTACCAGCAGTGTGCCAAGAACCGTATGTCCGGGGAGGTGTTGGCTCTGGTGAGCGAGCTCACGAACTACATGGCCACACACGAGGACCAGCAGGAAGCCAGGATGGAGCAGGTGAGAGGGGAGGAGCTGAGCTCTCTGTGGGATGGTGTTTGAAGGTTCTATTTACCTAACTTGAAGTTTGTACTGAAAGGATTAATATCAGAGACTTTCTTTGCATGCACACAGTTTAGTATGTTTGAATTAATGGACGCCAAGATGGTGAAATTATTGTAAAGTAATTTTTTGTATCAATAACTAAACACGTAGGATTAAAATATAGTTTATTTAAAATGCTATAACATTCTTATCTCTCTAGAGGGGTTTGTGTATGTGTGAGTATGAAAAGAAGTGTAGGGAATTGTAAAGAGTGTAGGTATGAGGTATACACTGTAGTTGAGAGTGTAGAATAAAGAGAGTGTGTGTGGATGGGTGTAAAAGATGATTTTTCAGAGTGTGCATATGTGTGTATGTATGGACACACTGTATAAATGTGTTATGTTACACCGAGTGTTGTTTAGTAACGCCGTCAGTTGCCCTCTATTGGATAAGAAAAAGTTTCATGAGATGTACCATCAAATTATAGAAAAGTTTTAAATTCTAAATTTCACTGTGGTTAAATTATTTATTTTATTTGTGTGTGCATGTGAGATGGTTGGCCTGTGTGTGTGTGTTTGCATGTGTGTATGTGTTTGTGTGTGTGTTTGTGTGTTTGTACATGTGTGTGTGTATGTGTATCTTTTAGTATGTGTGTGTGTGTGTAGAGATTACCTATCCTACCATAATGCCACCTAATATGGCTACCAGCAAAGGGGCTGGACCAACAGAGAGGAGGGCGGAGCCACTAGGTGCAGACTGCAATAATGAGTAGGAGGAGCTACTCTGTAAACTCTTGCAACAAAACAAGTAAGAGACCAACAGAAAGAATAGAATAGAGAGACATGTGCAGTACTATGGTGTGTGTATGTATGTGTGTTAGTATGTGTGGGCGGATGTTTGTACTGTATGTATGTGTGTTAGTATGTGTGGGCGGATGGTTGTACTGTATGTATGTGTGTACATGCTTCTTTAAATATATGTTTGTGTGTGTGTGATACAGTCACATCAGAATATATATAAAGATATATCAGTTTGTTGTTGTTGTTGACTGGTTTTATTTATTTTACATATATGACCGGCTATGAGACAACCGACCGTGTGACAAAATTAAAAAAGATTATATTCAGTAATCCTGTAGTTTTAACGGGTATTGTCATAGAAACGGCAACTCGCATTCTCCAAATGCAGCCGAGTACAATTTAAACGGTAGACCGCCATAACTAAAACCCTTTTTTTCCAAAGAGGCCTGCACCCAAATCAGCCAAAAATTTGACCTGGGGTAGTTTGATAGTTAAGGTTTCAGAAAAAAAAACCCCAAATTTTTTTTGAAAATAATTGCGGTAGATTGACTTTACCGCGAGTTTACTCGATTTTAATTTATTGTCACAACGATCGATTTTCTCGTAGCCGATCACATAAGTGAATTCTATACTATATTGTGACCACTGTTTTGATCATTCTTGTGTAATTGTGTTCAGAACCATCCCAAGCTGCGCGAGGTGGACCCCATGGACTATGAGTGGCAACTCATTACCAGACACAAGGACTTGGAGCACAAGAAGTACCTGAACCTGTTTCCACGACAGGACGTCACGGTGGGTGTGGTCATGTGAATGATGAGTGGGGCCATTTGATTGAACAATGGGGTCATGTGATTGATCAATGGAGTCATGTGATTGATCAATGGAGTCATGTGATTGATCAATGGAGTCATGTGATAGATCAATAGAGTCATGTGATAGATCAATGTAGTCTTGTGATATTGTGTTCTATGGCAGTAATGCTGCTGAAAGATAATCACTTGAAACTGCACATGATCAACTGGTAGTTTCAACGGCTGGTACTTTCAACGGCTGGTACTTTCAATGGTACTTTCAACGGCTGGTACTGTCAACGACGGGTACTTTCAACGACGGGTACTTTCAACGACGGGTATTTTCAACGGCAGGTACTTGCAACGACTGGTACTTTCAACGGCTGGTACTTCCAACGACTGGTACTTTCAACAACAGTAGTTTCAACGACAGGTAGTTTCAACGGCTGGTACTTTCAACGACTGGTAGTTTCAACGGCTGGTACTTTCAACGACTGGTACTTTCAACGACTGGTAGTTTCAACGGCTGGTAGTTTCAACGGCTGGTACTTTCAACGACTGGTAGTTTCAACGGCTGGTACTTTCAATGGTACTTTCAACGACGGGTACTTTCAACGACGGGTATTTTCAACGGCAGGTACTTGCAACGACTGGTACTTTCAACGGCTGGTACTTCCAACGACTGGTACTTTCAACAACAGTAGTTTCAACGACTGGTAGTTTCAACGGCTGGTACTTTCAACGACTGGTAGTTTCAACGGCTGGTACTTTCAACGACTGGTAATTTCAACGGCTGGTACTTTCAACGACTGGTAGTTTCAACGGCTGGTACTTTCAACGACTGGTAATTTCAACGGCTGGTACTTTCAACGACTGGTACTTTCAACGACTGGTAGTTTCAACGGCTGGTACTTTCAACGACTGGTAGTTTCAACGGCTTGTACTTTCAACGACTGGTACTTTCAACGACTGGTACTTTCAACGGCTGGTAGTTTCAACGGCTGGTACTTTCAACGACGAGTACTTTCAACGGCTGGTACTTTCAACGACTGGTACTTTCAACGACTGGTACTTTCAACGACTGGTAGTTTCAACGGCTGGTACTTTCAACGACTGGTAGTTTCAATGACTGGTACTTTCAACGACTGGTACTTTCAACGACTGGTACTTTCAACGGCTGGTAGTTTCAACGGCTGGTACTTTCAACGACGGGTACTTTCAACGGCTGGTACTTTCAACGACTGGTACTTTCAACGACTGGTACTTTCAACGACTGGTGGTTTCAACGGCTGGTACTTTCAACGACTGGTAGTTTCAACGACTGGTACTTTCAACGACTGGTACTTTCAACGGCTTGTACTTTTAACGTCTGGTACTTTCAAGGACAGGTAGTTTCAACGACAGGTAGTTTCAACGACTGGTACTTTCAACGACTGGTAGTTTCAACAGCTGGTACTTTCAACGACTGGTAGTTTCAACGGCTGGTACTTTCAGCGACTGGTAGTTTCAACGACTGGTACTTTCAACGGCTGGTACTTTCAACGGCTGGTACTTTCAACGACTGGTACTTTCAACGACTTGTACTTTCAACGACTGGTACTTTCCATGACTGTTACTTTTAACGACTGGTACTTTCAACGACTGGTACTTTCAACGGCTGGTACTTTCAACGACTGGTACTTTCAACGACTGGTACTTTTAACGACAGGTACTTACAACGACTGGTATTTTCAACGACTGGTACTTTCAACGACTGGTAGTTTGAACGGCTGGTACTTTCAACGACTTGTAGTTTCAACGGCTGGTACTTTCAACAACTGGTACTTTCAACGACTGGTACTTTCAACGGCTGGCTGGGTTTGATACAGAGGGGGGAACCCTGGGATTTCCCCCCCCCTGAGCAGATGATTTTCACCTATACTTATTAAAACATACAAAAAATAATTTTCCTCCAAACTTTTCTTGTAGGTAAGCCTAGATTTGTACAATTTCTTCAGGCTAGCCTTTGATTGCTTTAGGTTGAAGCTTAGTTTGGGATTGCCTCCGCCAATGTTCATCTTTATATTACGGCTTGTGGACTGTTCTCCTTGTTGTGCTTCTTCCCTCTACTGCACTTCTTCCCTCTGCTGCACTTCTTCCCTCTGCTTCCCTTCTTCCTCTGCTGCACTCCTTCCCTCTGCTGCACTTCTTTCCTCTGCGGCACTTCTTCCCTCTACTGCCCTTCTTCCCTCTGCTGCCCTTCTTCCCTCTGCTGCCCTTCTTCCCTCTGCTGCACTTCTTTCATGCTGCACTTCTTCCCTCTGCTGCCCTTCTTCCCTCTGCTGCCCTTCTTCCCTCTGCTGCCCTTCTTCCCTCTGCTGCCCTTCTTCCCTCTGCTGCCCTTCTTCCCTCTGCTGCCCTTCTTCCCTCTGCTGCCCTTCTTCCCTCTTCTGCCCTTCTTCCCTCTGCTGCCCTTCTTCCCTCTGCTGCCATTCTTCCCTCTGCTGCCCTTCTTCCCTCTGCTGCACTCCTTCCCTCTGCTGCACTTCTTTCCTGCTGCACTTCTTCCCTCTGCTGCCCTTCTTCCCTCTGCTGCCCTTCTTCCCTCTGCTGCACTTCTTCCCTCTGCTGCACTCCTTCCTTCTGCTGCACTCCTTCCCTCTGCTGCACTGCTTCCCTCTGCTGCACTCCTTCCCTCTGCTGCACTCCTTCCCTCTGCTGCACTCCTTCCCTCTGCTGCACTCCTTCCCTCTGCTGCCCTTCTTCCCTCTGCTGCCCTTCTTCCCTCTGCTGCACTCCTTCCCTCTGCTGCACTCCTTCCCTCTGCTGCACTTCTTCCCTCTGCTGCACTCCTTCCCTCTGCTGCACTTCTTTCTCTGCTGCCCTTTCTTCCCTTGCTGACTCTTCCCTCTTCTGAACTTCTGCCTCTGCTTGTACTTTTCTTCCTCTGCTGCACTCCTTCCCTCTGCTGCACTTCTTCCCTCTGCTGCACTTCTTCCTTCTGCTGCACTTCTTCCCTCTGCTGCACTTCTTCACTCTGCTGCACTTCTTCCCTCTGCTGCACTCCTTCCCTCTGCTGCACTCCTTCCCTCTGCTGCACTCCTTCCCTCTGCTGCACTCCTTCCCTCTGCTGCACTCCTTCCCTCTGCTGCACTCCTTCCCTCTGCTGCACTCCTTCCCTCTGCTGCACTCCTTCCCTCTGCTGCACTCCTTCCCTCTGCTGCACTCCTTCCCTCTGCTGCACTCCTTCCCTCTGCTGCACTCCTTCCCTCTGCTGCACTCTTCCCTCTGCTGCACTCCTTCCCTCTGCTGCACTTCTTTCCTCTGCTGCACTTCTTTCCTCTGCTGCACTCCTTCCCTCTGCTGCACTTCTTCCCTCTGCTGCACTCCTTCCCTCTGCTGCACTTCTTTCCTCTGCTGCACTTCTTTCCTCTGCTGCACTCCTTCCCTCTGCTGCACTTCTTCCCTCTGCTACACTCCTTCCCTCTGCTGCACTTCTTCCCTCTGCTGCACTTCTTCCCTCTGCTGTACTTCTTTCCTCTGCTGCACTTCTTCCCTCTGCTGCCCTTCTTCCCTCTGCTGCACTTCTTTCCTCTGCTGCACTTCTTCCCTCTGCTGCACTTCTTCCCTCTGCTGCACTTCTTTCCTCACCTCTTCTCTCTCCCTCACTTCCTCCCTCACCTCCTCACTCTCTCTCTGCTGCACTGCTCAAATCTGTTCCTTGTGTTCCACCGATTCATAGCTATCACATTTGCTTTTTTTAGGTTCAGATTCACTTCCTTTGGAGCCACAAGGTCTCTTTTTCCTAAAATACTTTCTGATATCCATTAGCTACTATACTCAGCAACTTCTACAGTCTGCCAAAGCAACAAATATACCCTTACCAACCAGGCAGCTGCTTCACAATGACTAGTGCTAAAAGCAACTTTCAAACTGGAACTGGTGATCCATAAAATGATACACCTACTCCATTCAAACTAGAAGGATAACCTATTAGGAGTCTGTGCTTAATTAATGTCAGAGATATTCAGTTTTCAAAATGAACAAAGCTGTTTATTAGAGGTAATCAATTGATCAATACATAAATATAATACAATAAGTTTAATTTCCTTACCTTATTAGTATTGCAAGGACAAAAAAAATACAACTATAAGGTCGCTATTTGACTTTCCCCCCTACCCCCCCCCCCCCCCCCCTATCAAAAAATCCTGTATCAAACCCTGTTATTTTGTGTAATCTATGACCTTCAGTGGCATTGGCATCAGCTGTGTCTAGTTCAGTTCTAGTTAGGAAGTTACACCTCCATGTATTCTACATAGCAAGGAGTCTATATGTAGGATAATAAGTTCTGTTCTGTTATAGTCAGTTTTGTCATTTAGTTGTTATGAGTTTCATATCACTAAATTACCAGCTGTAGCTATACCAAGTAGAACGCCTGGTTTCCCTCAGTTATATAGAACGTCTCTAAAAAATTCCCTGTCGTGGAACTTTTTAGTTCTTTTAGAACCTTTCAGAGGAGCCCTGCAAGGCAGTCACACAGTAAAAAATGGGATGCTTAATGGGCACCCTATGGGGTGTTAGAACGGCGCCTCCTCTACAACACCTCACATGGTGCTCCCTTAACCCCCTAGTAGGGTGTAATGAAACACCCTTAAACACCTCTGTAGGCGTTTGTGTGGCACTCTAGACAGTGTTATGCATGCACCTCTAGCATGTGATCCAGAACACCTTTAGTGGTGCTTTAGTACACCCTTAGTAATGTTTAGTGGGCACCTTTTTCAGTGTTATTAGTACGCCCCTACAGTTCTCATATTTTTTGTTATACTTTCTTTTATAACAGTACATTCAATAAAAACAATGAATATGAGTAAAATAAATGATAATCATGTTCATGACTTCACTATAGTTTGCTTGTATTGTTCACAGAAATAACCTTCAGTCATTTCTTCAAAATTTCTGGACATTTTGAGAAAATTGATGCACTATGAAGGTCTTCACACTCTCACCTAAATGGAAATAACAATAACATTAAATATTTATAAATATTTAATTTCAGACTGATCATAATATTATAATAATATTATATGATCAGTCTGAAATTGAATATTTGTGACCATCTGCGGGAAAACCGGGCACAACGCGGCGTGCGTAATATCGAGAAAAGATCGATCGATTTCTTAAAAATGTATTGTTTCAAGCTGACGGAAGGAAACGGTTAGGTCTATTATAGCGGGAACGACTTAAGCTATGACGATAAAACTTGGAGAGCTCAATCTGGACGCCAACAACTCCGTAAATGCAAAAAAAAAATTTTCGAAGGGTACTGCGTTGTGCCTGGTTTTCCTATAGACGGTCACATTTATAAATACATTAATATTAATATTTATAAAAACAAATACATTTGGTGATTTTTCAGCATATTATGCTGAAAAATCACCAAATGTATTTGTTTGAATTGACTCCATTCTCAAACACTCACTCTAGTTATAATAAATTTAAAAAAAATACTCAAAGTTGAATAGCCAAGCAATTTACACAATCACTGAATAAATCCTCATTCATATGTTTATTTTCACTTTAGTTGGTTACGACTGCTCACACACACACAACTAATTCTAATATTCTACTTAGACCCTTTACCAAGTAAAGGCAGATATGCCATGGTATACACATTTCCTCGATAACTTGTAGACTAGGTTGCACTCCACACACCTGACTGCTCTATGAAACATTGTGTACCATCATGAAACTAGTGGAGACCTCTGTATATTAATACAACTCCTATGTGGCCTACATATATATAAGTACTTTTTAGTTATAAAAAAGATATTTTAATATGAAAACCCTTTACCTAAAGACATTAATACCCTGTATTCAATGACTGTTGCATATAGCCTGACATTGCTAACCCTTATCTCCTTTTAATATTGTGCGGGGTTGGAGGAAAGGGTCTGGGGACTCTAGTGCCAATGACCAGTTCAAAATGAATTTTTGTGCATGCGCTAATTAAGCCCAATTATGGACACTCGGGTAGTCCTGTAGTCTATTATCCAAGAGAGGTCCCTCACTTTGCAATTTATATGCTATGTCAGTCTCAGAAGGCGCTTGTATTGCATGGTAGTGAAAAAGATTGCCTTACTTTTTATCAAACGACCTCGCTCTGGTTTGAAGGAATCAATCTCTTTGAGGCGAAGTATACAAGCGTTGCGGTGAATATTTTTAATGGGTGGTTAGCGCCAGAATCTGGCGCTCTGAACTGATCATTAGTACTAAAGTCCCCAGACCCTTTCCTCCTACCCCGCACCATATTAAAAGGAGGCAAGGGTCGGCAAAGCCAGACTATGCTGTATAGTGGATCCTTGAAATTCTTAAAATACCACATTTTAGCTTTCTGAACTATGATGTTTAGTTTTTCCCCACTGGCTTCACTTCAATGAAAGAGCCTGCACTGTTTGCCCAAGTATTTTAAAGAGGCATTACTTTTTAGCATGACGACCATTTACCAAACCAAACTATATACAGGTCCTCGTTCGTTATGTTGCCTTGACAAACATTGGCAATAAAGTGATGAGTCATAAATATCACCTTAGTATGCACTTAAATTGATAAGAGGGCTACTCCCTCCTGCCCCCTTCCCATCACTACCTCTGTCATACAGGTATTGTCTGGTAAAAATTGTGACCCGCTCCGTGAAAATCGACCATTTGCAATAAATTATTGAAACACGTAAAGCCGAAAAAAGCCGGGAAAAAAATTTTTTCTGGATTTTTTAAAAAATTTAACAAGGGTAAGTACAAGGGTTTTTCGACTTCTGTGCAAAATTTCAGCGTTAGTAGATAGCGTTTTCATACACTAAACTTACTTTGTCTTTTGAAGCGGTCCGTGAACGAACTTATAAAAAAACGTCATCACAGAGTCACCATAACAACTCCCGCGAAATAGCTCCAGCCTAATAGTGTCGACCAATATGGCAGAGAGAATAGCTAACGCTACAAACCTTCTGGGTGCTGAAAGCTTGCCCTACAACATATCCAGTTAGTGAACAAGAAGGCCAAAAGGCTAGAAATCTATAGAGAACGTGGTTTGAGTAAACAAACGGCCATTTTTCCCCCGGCTAATGTGGGCGTAACCGTGACGCGGAGAAATTTACGGACTTTAGACGTCTTGCTGTAAAGTGATTTTTCTCGTAAAAACGAACGGTTAATTGGTGAAAACGCGTGTAGTGTTTTTGTTTGTATCTTTGCGGAGAAGCGTCGGAGAAAAACGCTTAAGGGCTCATCGTACTTCCTGATAAATTTTGGGCTTACTGTAGCTAAAAATGAATTTTCATTTTTTTTTTGCAAATGGTCGATTTTCTGGGAGCCGGTCACAATTTTCAACTCATTTAAATGTCAGTGTTCTCAATCAGATAGGTTTCCTATTTAAAATTCACATATTTTCCCCAATGTTTTCATAGTCGGAAAAATGAGGCTCTACTGAGTGGGACAGCGTCATGTTAAAGACTCAACATCTACCTTACGCGTAAAAATAAATGCTAGAAAAATGGCTTTGCATGACTCAAGCCATGTACATAGGGAGGGACACAATGAAAGACCAAGGGCATGACACGACAAGGTATTCAGATTAGAATAAAGTGAATTTAAGAGGAGATAAAGTTGAATATCTGTTATATGTACGTGTATGCTACTTGAGTTGACTACGTATGTTAGCTATCTATATTAGTGATGTGCTCTAATAGCACAAAATAGCGAAGCGAGCGATGCATGTTCCCTGTAATTGCAGCTATTCCATGCATGCTTGGTGTGGCTACAAAATACTGTCAGATTCTTTACTTTGCTACCTGTTTCTGTTTCGTTTTAGCTCTCCTCCTCCTTGCCCTGTCTTTTTCATTTCTTATTGCTCTCCTTACTAATTTTTCTTCAGGAGTTTCTAACGCCCTCAAAGCTCTTGACCGAGCGTTTCTAACGTTTTGTCTACTGGGCATCGCTACTTCGTACGGCGGGTAAACAAAACAAAATGTTGCTAAGAAGGTTACCCGGCCGCGCAAGCGCATAAGAGAAAGGGTACACACGTACGCCCACGCAAGAACAAAAACAATTTCTAGACCTAAATATATATATATATCGCGAATTCATTAGAGAGTCAGCTCCGCTCGCTTCGCTGAATTAGTATTATGGGATGAGATTTCCCCTCTAGTGAATTTTTTTTATTCCTATTGTATCTATTGTTATTATTTCTTGTTTGTGTGTTTGTAGGTCTGTTGTTTGCAGTCACCTGACTGTAGGACAAGGTCTGTGGATTCCTCGGAAGGCACATGTAAGGGGCATGGGGTGAATTGGGTGGGGGGTAGGGGGTAAGGTAGTGGTGGGTGTGGTAGGTAGGATTGGTAGGAGTTGGATAGGTGGGGTAATTGGGTAAGGTTAGTTGGGTGGGTTGGGCGGGTGTCATTTCCTTCAGTGCATCAGTCTGTAGTACTGGGTTGGTTAGGATTAGATGGACCTTACTGAAGTTTAGATTTAATCATCTGTCCCAATGTGTTTGATTGATAGCAACCCTTTATCACAATCGGTTTTTATCGTGTAGTTGTAGATGGTCTCTGTAGCTGCGTTACAGGTGTTGTGTCTGCCTTCCTCTTCATCGTGGTCCATGCTCCCTGCTAATGTGAAGCTATCTCGGGGGATGGGGGAAGTGGTTGTGTGGGAGTGGCTTCTCCTGGTTCAGTGCTGTCTTCTGTCCGGTCGTCGCTTAATCGGTTAGTGTTGTTTCTTGTTGTGTGCCTTGTGGAGGCTGACTCTTGTTTAGAAACATGGTGGTGGGGAGTGGGGGGTATGGTAGTGTTCGGCTGCGGGGGTAGTGGTTGGGGTGTGGTTCTGTGACGTCACCTGTGGGTCCATTTCCTGTTGGCCATTGTGTGGTGGGTGTAGATGATGGGTGTGGCTTCCTGTTGATGAGCTGGTTTCTGATATAGTTCATAGCAACCATTGAAAAATAGGGGGAAAACAGAAGTGGTGGAAATAATAGCAAGTTTGTTATGTATTCTTTGTGTAACAATTAGCTACAACTTTACTCTTATTGCACTTAGCTAATTAGCTGTAAGTAAGGAGCATAGGTAGCGAGCTATAATATACAAAACGTTTCGGTTTTGTTACGAACGTTTGAGTTGCGACAGAAGCATTTTCTAGCTAGGTTTGCAACTCAGTAGTTAATTATAACAAAACAATTGGAACTTGGCCACGGTTTACTTTAGTACCTACACCGCGACGTGTTAACCTTATTTTGTACGCAGGGATAGGTGGCTATCTAGACTTATTTTTACCATAAAAAATATATTTAGCTATCAGCTATACTTGAATCGTGTAAGCTAACACTTGCTAGATTAATTTAAAGATATAGTTGTGGGGGCATTACGGTTACATTTCTTTTTTGTTGAAACAGCACTTTTAATGAATAAAAGACAGACTCTTTCCCTGCCATTCCAGCAGCCGTACTACTGCAAATAGAAATTTCAAGCGGTAACTATGCCCGCGGGCTATAAATTAGTTATAAACCAATATATTTTTTATTAATATCCTGGCTCTATTTTATCTTGGATATGTGGCTTCCCCTCCCACTACATACATAGAACCCTGAAGATGTAAGCAGTTGTGAGGGCTTTTAAGAATGTTGCTGGATTTTATTTCTGTAACTGAGCTGCACAATATCTGTGGACAGTACCATTTGATTAGTGAATCCTGCTTGTCTTGGCTAATACCTCATCACGATGATAGCCCAGTTGCCTAACTGTGTTTGTTGATTAGGTTTGTGGTACTTTAGATAGGTGTTGCACAATTACCACTGAGTCTTCACACCTATGGTGATCTCGCTGAAACAATAGAATATCCAGTGTATGAGTGTTGCCAGCATTGTGCTTATTATTTTGTATCGCTAAGGCTTATTCCATTTAATGCACATCCAAACTGTGGATAGAACCTAAGTTAATATTATTGCGGTTTGTTAATCAGTGAGTTTGTGATAGTAATGACTGTTGTCTGAAAAATGATTCACCAAATTGAGGGAACATCAGATCACAATAGAGACAAAAGGAATTTTGTTGCGACATATATATTTTTGTTGTCATCACTTACCTGGCAGTTCTGTTTGAGGTATTAACGCAGCCGCAATTACAGAAAAATGCATACAATTGTATTTAATTTGGAATTAAAAAAAAAAAAAATTCCGGTAATTGCATTTTTTTAGCTACATAGAGTACTGGTAGAACCTCTCGTATCCGGACTCCTCACCTCTATTATCCGGGTGCCTAAATCTGGACAAAATCAATTAAATGAGTGGGTGGATTGACATTCTAGTGACCTTTCCAGACAAAACTAGATTGAAAATACATTGTCTCAGAGATACGGGCACTTTCAGAGGTACCGGTACCCACTGGTCCAAGGTGCCCGGATAAGAAAGGTTCTACTGTATATATATTTATTGCAGCCTTGATATTTTTTGCTTGAATATTTCTGCATCACGCGAGCGTTCTGTATTTTCCCATATTGTATGCTTGTTATTGAATGCTCGAATAAGCACGCACGTGGCAAGTAATATCAATTAAAATTGTATTGTAACTGGTTAAGAAAAAATATCAAGGCAGCAATAAATCACTTATCACACTCGTTGTACAATATAGGAATGATATTTTACTCTCACACAATATTTCACTTTCTCTTCGGCTCATGAAAATATTTTGCATGCTTCTAAAATATTTTCCCATATTGCACTCTGACTCGTGCTACAAGTATTATGTATGTATTTGCAATGTATTTCAATACTCTGGTTGAATTAGCTGGCATCAAAATTTTCAATCTGTATTTGTGACCGACTACAGGAAAACAGGGCACAACGCGGCGTGCGTAAATAACGAGAAAAGATCGATTGATTTCTTAAAAATGTATTGTTTCAAGCCGACGGAAGGGAACGGTTAGGTCTATTATAGTGGGAACGACTTAAGCTACGACGATAAAACTTGGAGAGCTCAATATCTGGACGCCGACAACTCTGTAAGTGCAAAAAAAAAATTTCGAAGGGTGCCGCGTTGTGCCCGGTTTTCCTGTAGACGGTCACATTTTATCATGACATTGTATTATTGTAGTATTGTGTCATTGAAATAATAATAGAGATGTTGTTGTTGTTTTTGTTGTTGTTATGCTATCAATGTCTACGGTGAGACTGAACACATGATATGAAAATAGATTTGAATTATGCATGATTGTGGCGTGATGAAGGTGGTGGGATTAGGTTACGTATCACAAAGTGTATAAGTTCAGATAGGAAGTTGATTTTAGGCCTGAATATATATATTATATTATATATTATATTATATATTTTGTTTTTTGTTTTTATGTAGCTTGATGGACTGAAGTCTTGAGACACTGAAGCTGGAACTCTGATGACCAGTATATAAAATCCTGACATTCCCTTCACACGTTTGATACAGATTAGTGCATGGCATACCACCTCGAATCATAAAACCAGCAACATGCATGTTTGCATTTAAGTTACTACACTATCAGACTATATATTATTATAGATAAATAGAAAAATAAATTTGAATTGTAAATTGGTGTGCACACACACACACACTTATTTATACGTATACTTATTATACTGAGTACGGAAAAACATTAAATAGCACACCATTTTTTTTACGTGCCAAATTGGAGTGATAATATGGTGAGAGAACCCATATGTATTTGCAATAAGTGATTTCTTGTACTTCTCGTGATATTATTACTCCACCAGTTACAATTTTTTTCCATTGATTATGCTCACTACGCTAATGTGAGTAGTGATGTGGAAATCATTGCATGAGTAGAAGTATATAATAATGATGCATAGTTCACAACACAATCATGAGTATATATAATTGATTAATTTCCTTCTTTTAATGTTCCAGAATGTGGAGTTTCACCACATAGAGCATTTAACAAGTTATGTTAAATATGGCGTAGCAAAGATTGTGGTTGAGCACTGTTTTTGTGCTTCCAAGTTCTTATTATGCTGATTATTGTATACAATTAGTACTTTCGAGGCAATGTTAGAAACTGTCTCCACGTAGGTATATTTTATGCATATGTATGAATTGAATAAAAACCACCAGGTAACATCTAGCAACATGTATGCACAATACAAACATACATACACACACAGCAAATTGTACATTATATTTAATTTGGTAGATGTTTTTAATGAACTTATCTTTCCAACAATTTAACTACATACAGTAGAATGTCAGTTATCCGAAAACCAAAACTCAATAGTGGCACGTGCAGTCACGAATAATTTGCTTGACCACACCCTCTCATAGCACTCTACAATACATTTTTCTATAGGATTCAGTTATCCGAACACCCCTCGATCCCAGTGTGTTCGGATATGTGACATTCTACTGTATTCAGTAGCTAATCAGTCACACAAGAACTGGAGAAAACAAGTATTTTGTACAACAATGCGGACCTCATTGGTAAGGACAATTATTGTGTGTGTGTGTGTGTGCAGAACTGAGAAGATATACAATAATTTATTCAACTGTCAGACTGGTTTGTTACCACACTATAACACAACCTCTCCTCTGCCTAGCGTATGTTCACAGGAAGTGTATTACCAACAGTTGTATGTTCATCACTGACAAAATTTGGTAAATATATCTTTTTCAGCAAGTTGGTTCCCTTCGCAAATTCAATTAATACAGCCACTCCTTGCATGTTTTGAGCTATCATTGAATGATTGACAGAGCACCGCAGGGATAACAGCCTCACATATGGCACATCCCATTATAAAAGAAAACTTGGCAGCTCCATGGAACATATATGTGTGAGTGTGTGTGTATGTATGCATGTGTGTGCGTGTGCGTCCAAACTGTGTGCTTGTTTTTCACATAATCTTAACATGTTTATACTTTATACCACCACCCTCATGTCACCATGTTATTTATTGTTTGTCATCCACTGATGAAGGTCACTGTTAGTGTGATGAACCGAATTACAACAAATAAAGGCTAGTGGAGTTTCAATAAAAACCTTGTTATGTCTATCCCTAGCCAAACAGGTATATTTAAAGTAATAAATGTGTATGCTTGCACGCAAAATTTGATAGGTAGGCAAAGTAGAAGCATTCATTTCTGATATATTGCCCACATGTATCGACTGGTTGCACCATTGGATATTCACATTTAAATAAATTTTTATTTTGAATAACTGAAACTGGCAATATTAAAATAATGTATGAATATGACTACAAAATACCACAAAAAAAAAACAGCTGGAAATTTTGAAACAAGGAATCAGTTTAGTTATAATAGTTACTTAGATATCCTGGACATCTTCTCTATAGAAGAATCCTGAAACAGATAATACAACAATTCACCAATAAGTTCACTTCAAGCATAGTAGAGCAAGAAGTATTGCACAAGTCAAAGAACAATAATGAGGAAATGTTAGTGAGCAAGCATTACTGCATCCTACTCTGGCCGAGATGTACGAATAAAAACTAAAAGTATTGCATACCCACAGTGACAACACAGGATTAGGGCTACTAACTGCTATTATTAATAAAAAGAGGCTCTAAACGCATGCATCTACAGTACTTGCAGGGTTTCATACAGAGGGGGGGAAACTGGGATCCCCCCCACCCCCAAGAATTTTAGAAGTGATTGTTAAAATAATATATTATAATAATAGTAGTACAATGACTAAATTTACCCAAATTATGTTTTCTGTTTAACAACAAACAAGTTCACAAACTGAGACTGAGCAGATGACCCCATATATCAATAACCTATAACCACGTATGAAAGCAGCCGCAAAAATATGCGGTCAGGTTGTGGATGCGATTTCTGCTATTTCAACTTTCATCATGCACATACTTTGTAGGATTTTTCAATGTTTCCGGTTGTAACTCTACAACTAATCATATGCTATTCCTGAATAATAATTTCAGCCTGAATTCATAATTCATCCTTTAATGTAGACTTTAGGAGCCCAAAGCATTACAGAAACTTTCGAAAATAGTTTTCAGCCAAAAAAAAAATGCTTTCTGAGGTACTCGAGATCGATGACCTCGCGATATAAGTCAGGAACAAAAGGGTTAAGCAGGAAGCACCGTACATAGACATTAAAGTTTCATTTGCACATGTGTCGTTTCCCGCCCCCAAGCAAAAAATCCTGTATGAATCCCCGACTTGGGTAAAAAAACAAAAAACAAAAAACAACAACAAACAAACAAAGCAACTGTAATTTTCTTAATATCAATCCTTTATGGGTACCCCCAAGTGATAGTGTGTGTTTGTGTGTGTGTGTGCAAACCACATTTCATTATATTTTTGGAGCATTTTTAAAGCTTTCAATATGATATCCCAAAGAAGGTCGTGAATGTACCATTTAATTTTTAATCTATATGATACTCCCAGTAAGTAGTAAGACCCATCATGAGTTTGGCATGAGTACTAGTACCCAATACATGCTTGTAATTCAACATGTACCATCCACCCCCAACCACCATAGTGGTTGACCAGTGTCTACAAATAGCAGCTGCTTTTGTATGTGCCAAAAAGACAGGAGGAGGCTCTGCTAAATCATAGTGGTTAGTACAAAGTCTCTGTCTTCTAACACACTCACACATGCATTTTTTTTTTGTTAACTGTTCATTTTTATTAATGAGGGGTGAGGGTGTTCCAAGATTTGTCCACTGACCTGACAACAGTCAGGCACAATCCCCTGGACTCACACACAAGTTATACATGATACACATTAAAAAAAAAAAGAAGGGAAAAAAATGAAGGAAGGGAGAGAGGAACGGATGGAGGAAGAAAGGAATAAGAGGAGAAAGAGAGAAAAGATTTTTTTTGTTAACTTTACATTATAATTAATGAGGGGTGACTGTTCCAAGTTAAGCGGTAGGGAGGATAAAGAGGACAATGAGAGAAAAGATGAAGCAAACAAACACACACACAACACATACATAGAGGTTAAGAATACATGATACACACTAAACAAAAAAAATAAGGAAGGGATAGAGGGAGGAAGGGAGGGACCGAAATTAATAAAAAGGAAAGAGAGAAAAAATAAAGCAACTGAAAGTAAAAATAAAGGAACACACACACACACTACTGATTTAATAACAACAGTCAGGCGCAATCCCCTGGACTTATACAGAGGTTGATAATACATGATACACACTGTAGCAAGCACTTGAAATGGTAAGGCCAGGGAGTGGGTGCAGTGATAAGTGTGGCTCTTGAAAAATATGGGATGTTAACAAATACTTATATTGAAAGAGAAGATGAGGTCATATGTGCCACAAAAAATCCAGTTCAGCAGCATGCATGTAGCATATGCCCAGTTAAATATCTGACACACCCACTCTTAAACTCAAATGGCAGATCCAGATCACTTGCCACCACCATGCATACACCCCCCCCCCCCCCCCGCACGCACATACATACATACACACACTCACACACATACATACACACCACACACACATACTGTACAATAGAATAAAAATTAAGTTGTGGAAAAAGATTGCACAACTAGTTTAATGGTAAGTTGAAACAAAGTACTATCTGAAAATTGTCATGTCGTACGTCTAGTATATACATGTAGTACGTTTTCACAAGATGGCGAGCAAATTTCTCTACTTATGGGCAAATAGTTTTCTCCAGATGATAGTAATAGTAATAATCGGCGAGCGAGCGAGACACTTACAGGGGTAAAAATGAAAAAATCGGGGATGTTTGTTTATTTATTTGTATATATGTTTGGACGTACGTATGTCATTTTGTACTTTGACCCTCGCATTTTTGTGTTAGTTATGTGGTCGACCCCGTCCCAAATTGCACTAAACAGAATCCTCTGGTTTATCGATCAGTACCCGTATCACCCTAGAAATGGAATTGTTTACCGTTTTGAATTCTTTTGCGGGTGCAGTTAAAACTTGAAAACTTAAGGGACTTCCATTTCTATTCGAGTTAGTGGCGGTGGTAAGTCAATGCGCTCTTTGTCATGGTTATAAGCCGTGCGCAACAGTATTTACTTGAAAATACATTGTCCACTAGACTACCGCGAAGGTAAGTCTGTGTAGGTGCATGTCCAGTTGTGTCAAAGCATTGTGTGGTTACAACCACTACTTAGCTAAACAATATCACAAAGAAAACTTTTAAATAACGTGTATTGTTTTGTTGTTGTTTTTTTCCTTCAATTCAAGCAGTTGCAGAGAGTTGTTACTATGGCACTGAAATCCCTTTACTGTGTATGCGAAATTTAAAAACTGGACCTTATTTTCAGTAGCTTCAGTGTTAGAAGTCAAAATCATTCATATAAAAAATAGTATAGTCTTTAGGCTCGCTCGCCATTTGTGCTCAAGCACATCACTCGTAAAATAATACTAATAAGAAAATAAAAAGAAAATAATAATAATAATAATTAACAACAACAACAACAATAACAATAATAATAATAACATAATGATGATAACAGTAATAATAATAATGATGATAATAATAATAAAAATAGTAATAATAATAATAATTATTATGATAATTATAATAATAATTATGATAATAATAATCATAATCATAATCATGATAATAATAATAAAAATCATAATAATCATAATAGTAATAATAATAATAATACTAATAATCATAATCATAATAATAATAATCATGATAATAATAATAATAATAAAAATAATAATAGTAATAATAGTAATAGTAATAATAATAATAATAGTAATAATAATAATCATAATAATCATGATAATAATAATAATAATCATCATCATCATGATAATAATAATAATAATAATAATAATAATAATAATGATTATAATAATAATAATAATACTAACAACAACAACAACAACAATAATAAATAAATTTGAATTTGACTTCCGGGAGCCAATAGCGCCCCCAGCAGACATAGTGGCTAACACAGTTTCGGTGATCACATGATCACAGGCATACTCGGCCTATATAAGGGTTGACTTGAAAGCTGACAGAATATTGCACTTACAGCAACTAGTGATGGAAGGATTGTCGTGCACTGAGCTGGCGGACTTTATGCTGGATAACGGAATTTCTGAAAGTGTAATAGATAATTTTGCAAACCAATGAAACAACACACAGTAAGAATTATTATATTTTTTCAATGTCTAAACTAAGTTGTCAGTACATACTCCAAATAATACATACAATATGCATTATACGTGTATACCAATATTAGTTTTATACAAACATGTTATAGAAAGTACTTACAATGTTTATTGAACTTATTAGACCTTATTGGAGCGTATTTTAATTTTGAAATACAGTACATGAAATCATTAAGTTCCATTTTACTATTTTTTCACCACTATATTATTTTTGAAATAGATCATCCTTCAAAGTTACCTGATTCACTATTAAACTTTATAAGACTTAGTCACTAAAATAATCCACCACTATCATACTATTAGTTTGTCCTCATATTATATCATTTAACATTGTAAAATATTTCAAACTGCTAAATAAAAATGTAATTAAAAAAATAATAAATCATGGTTAGTTGCCGTTTACTCTGGAGTGTGCCGAACACAGGAGGACTCTCCTGCATAGAGATAATAAAAGAAAGAGCTGTTTCTTTTTGTTTAATGTCATAAAGGTGGTACAAGGTAACAAAGATTCTACCAAGTAATTTGCTGCTAGCTCGCTCACCATCAATGCGTACTTGAGTGCACCACTAGTTATTATTACTATTCAGAGCTAAGACATAAATAAGCTTTAGCTTGCTAGTACAAATTATTCAAATGCAAGCAAGTTTATACCAGACAGATAGTTTTTTCTTCCTTTTTTAAAACTTCTCCGCATTATAGGTCGTATGTGTGTTATATAAATATGTATGTATTCCAGATCCTTCTTCTACACGTCACACTGAGCTAGGATAGGTTCTTTATGCAAGATGAAATGCTGCAGAATTACTCATAAGATATAACATTCATGTACATAAAGCTACTCAAACAATCAAAATACAAAAAAAAAACAATCAAAAAATAAAATAAATAAAACTAATACAAAACAAAGCCTACAAACATTACATACTATATTTCCTCAATCGGATGCCACACCTACTATTTCAGTTTCTGTACACGGGTCTATGGCAATAATTTGAAGGCGACGTTACACAATCCATAAAAACAATGTGACTTGATTGTTTGCTAGTCATTGCTTCGTTACAGAAATTTTATTAGAATTTATTTAACATACTCAGCACTGGTAGTTTAATCATCTCAGTATTTGTGGGCATGCCCAACTATTCAAGGGCAGCAAGTTATACTACTAAGACAAGAATATGTGTGGCTGAATTGGAAGGCAGCAACTATTGGAGAGCGGCATCTGATATATGAAATAACTTTGTTTTTTGCAAGTTTGTACCTTCATGGCCAACTGGATGATTGCCCTATAAACTTTAGAGTTGTAGGCTAGTGACTTTTGTTCTCCTTAGGGAGTTTCCCTCTGAATTGTTCATATCCTGGTGCATTGTAACTGGCTTGGGACCAAGATCAGAGACTGGATTGATACCAGAACCTAAAATAATAATAATAACTTGCCATGATAACAGATGAGAACATCAGAGAACACTGTACTAGAGTTGTAGTCTAAACAAACAAGACCAATCCTGCAATGAATTAAAGGTAAAATATTCACAAACAGAAATGTGACCTCAGCTTATGGAATACCAAATTTACTAATCAATCCTTTCACTACAGTGGTGGCTGCCTATACCTTGAACTTTTAGCAAAATTACCGATCATGTAATTTATTCTCTATCATTACTGGCTATGATTTATTTCTGTATTTTTTTACATCTTATGTGGATGTTAGGATGGACAGTGATACTCAGTCACAAGTACTACCAGTCAACAAGGACGTCTAAGACTGACTCCATTTTGACAAATTGTTAATAACGATAGGAGTGGAGCTCTAATTCTGTAGCAGTGGTCCTGAGCTACATATAAAACGTGGGTCTACTGGGGCCTACTATTATCCCTGTGTTCTACTAACTGCCAACTGCATCACCATATCTCCAGACATGCTACTCCGCACCTTAGTCGCTGATTCAAACCTCACACACTGTCAATCTTACCCAGCATATGTAATTCTTACCTGTAGAAAACATGATGTCTGAGCATTCTATATTTCCTCTAGTTTGCCATGCCATGTGTTAAGCACACTGAGACATACCTACAAACAAACACAGATACATACAGTCACTCATACTACATAACACAATGAGAGGCGATATGGATAGACATTCATGGAGTTCCACTACATATCAATAATTTAATTGTTGTCTAGCATCCTAGTAAATCATTAGCTATTACTATGAAGAAAAAAAAAAATCCAAAATATATTTTTTAATCAGCTAATATAGTTCCGTTCTATGGTAACAACTCTATAGAAGTTTATTGATAGTATTTTCGCGCCCCGAAAATCCAGCAAGTATGTCTTTTCAGTGTAATTCCATTCTTATGAGTAAACACATCCACTATTTCTCTCACCTTACTGTGAATGACTGCGTTATTTCACTATGTAGTTACATAATGTAATTGCAAAATTGCAGACTACGTGGAAATGCCTAATAACCTCCAATATATTTTCTGTTAACAAACTACTGTGTTCACTATTAACATTAAAATTTTACAAATTCAAATTTCTAACCCTTCATAAAAACCCAGTTTGAACTTTCTCAATCAAACAGGTCTGAGAGGAAAGGAGAGAAATATAAACAAATTCAGGTTATCGCCGGCAATTGAACCCAAGGCCACTGGCTTCAGCCACCAGTGTTCTTGCCACTAAGCTACGACAACCATTGACTCCCGAGCCTTTCAAATTTATCCTTTACACTGCTAAGTAAGACTGCATGCTGCACTCATACTTAACAGACCACCAATTATGTGCTGTCAGAACCCTTTCTGGTGTCGACCTGAAACACCTCTCCTTCCGAAGAAGAGTCATAATTAGTGGATTGTAAAGGCTTTATTACATTACAAATTCAAATTTCTAACCCTTCATAAAAACCAAGTTGGAACTTTCTCAATCAAACGACCTGAAGTTTTTTTGTATTGTTTTGTTTTGTTTTTTCATTTATTCATATACTTGATACCAGCATTCTATCGCCAGGGACATGACTAATTTGATATCAATAAAACAAATCGTAACGACCACAATAAAAATACAGCCAATCAGACGAATGATATTCTTCAGTATCCAATGGATAATAAATTTATTATGTACTGCTCATGTGTTGATGCCATAGTTACTATTGCTATGGCAATGTAAACACTGTAAACAAGTTTGTAACCTAGAGGGACGTAATGACCCCACATGATAACTGTGAACACAGGTGATATGGAAAATATTATCCTAGGCCTCATCCTGCTTACTTTAGTGCATTTTCTATGTGGCAACAGTTATCAGGCACATAATAAATATAGGTTATACTTTGAATACGGCAAAGTATCACAAGTCTGTTGGTAGTATTGGCACGAGTGCCGCAGGCACAAGTTGCCAAAACGCTGTACAGACTAGTGATACTTTGCCGTATTCAAAGTGTAACTTATTTATCATGTGCCCATAGTAACCCGACAAGATTGCTAAAGGGGGCGCGATAACACTTGGAGAGCCGAAGGGGACGCGACATGGTAAAATATTGGGATAGTTCAAATACTATTGTTCCTATGGGACTAGCTGAGTGCGGAACATGATAAAAATTTGTATGGGCAAGGATAGGTGATCATGAAGAGACTCACAAAACAAACAATCCAGAAAAACATTAAACTAGAATACATATCGACTATTTCTAGAATCAATCTCTCCAAGGTCCCCAAGTGTGATAGTGTGTATGTGAGCCAACATTTCAGGGATAAGGGGGGGGGGGGGGGGGGGGGGGGGGGGGGGGGGGGGGGGGGGGGGGGGGGGGGGGAGGAACCATGGGATTTTCCCTCCTAAGCTGAGAGTTTCCCCACCAAGAAATTCTTACTCACCAATCAATAAAATAATTGAAGAGAACAGAAATTACAATGTAATTGTAAGAAAACCAGTGAGCATAAAGTTTGTATTGAATAATAACGTGAACAAAACTTATATCAATGATATTATGTCCAACAGGTAATTATAAATCCGGGATTTGTACTCCCCCCTCTTCCCCCTTCTCCCAGAGAAAAATCTTGTATCAATCCCTGGTATGCATGTATGTATGTATGTGTGTATGCATTGTATGTGTATGTATGTATGTTTGTATGTGAGTGTATATGTATGTATATACATACAATTATCACTTGTTCCAACACCTCATTTTAAAATTGTCTTAAAATTAAAAACAAAAATCAACAAAACCTATGGTGGGCACTGGCATACAGTGCCCACAGTAGTATTGATGACATAGCTTAATTGTTATAATGAATGTATATAAATTGTACACTCCTGTTAATGTCTCACTTCTTTGCTCGTTCGCCAATATGTTTTTTACAACATATTCATTCATTTTCCATTTCAAACTGACTAAAAACCAAAATATTTTTTTTGTTTCTAGTCCTCCGAAATCCCTGCAAGCTATCCTTGCTGGCATAGCTGATAAGGTGAACACAGATGAAGAGTACATTTTTGAAGTAAGAAGGGAGCAGGTTCTAGCTGACTGTTTAAGAAATGTGAGTAGATATGACTTTTCACCATCAAAGATTATAAAGGTATTTACAATTAGCTGAGTGTATAGCTATTTCAATTGTTTTCTTGTTGCAGGTACATTTTATCGGTGAGCAAGCTGAAGATGGTGGAGGCCCTCGAAGGGAAATGTGGCGTCTCTTTGGTTTGTCTTTGAAAGGATCATATTTTGAAGGTTGTGATAGCAAATTAGTAGTCCGACATGACACCATGGCCTTACAAGTGAGTTATTGTGATGTTTTTATTCTAAGCATTAAATTAATGTTTAACTGTTGCAGTCAAACACATATTACAAAATTGGTGTTTTGATGGCCGTGTCATTGGCTCAAGGAGGGTCTGGATTTCCGTTCTTATATGAAGGTGTCTATGAGTATTTGTCTGGCAAGGATCTGGCCCTTGTAACCGCAGAACCATCGGCCATTCCAGATTATATTGTTCAAGAAATAGTATATAAGGTAAAGTGATCCAGGTTGGGTTTTATCTGCCTTCAAGCAAGCATTATGCTGAACGAAATTATCTTGAAAATCTTATTATTCACTATTTAAGTATATATATATAAGTTAGACAGAGGCACCGAGGAAACTACCGGATTTAGGAATCTCGAAGGCCCTGAGCTGTAGCATCCCGAGCGAAGCGAGGGTGCTACTAGGGGCCTGAGGCGTTTCCTAAATCCGGTAGTTTCCTTGGTGCCTCTGTCTAACTGATTTAGTCACTAAAAAAAAAAAAGCTAGCTAGGTGATACAGCCTGTTCCACCACTTCTCAGGCTAACTTGATTAATGGAAGACAATTATGGACTCATTCCTGGACTTTTTATTACCAGAAATTATGGACCTTTTAAACGAGGAAACGTCTGATAGCGAACAAACCTTAGTAGTAGTAGACCCAGCTATTCAGCAAGAGCAACTCACGGAACATTCTGTTCACGGCTATATTTGGAGTCTCCAACAAAGCGACAAAAGAGAACATTTGCTCCCAGGAAAAATGAGGATAAGGTTATGAAGGCCAAGCTTAGTGCTATACCTTCTAAGACCATGGCTGACAAAAAGTACTGTGTCAATGTATGGCAACAATGGTGTGCACACATTTCTACTGAGCGGAGAAGAAGTTACCTCGGAAGTAACACCCCTGAAAGAAATATCTACCCAAGTAAGAAAACAAAACGGAGAGGAATTTCCTCCAAATTCACTTCTTCATCTTGTGGCTGGCATACAACGATACATCAGGATTGAAGGGAGACCGTCCATTGACTTTTTAAAGGACAGTCAGTTCTCAGAATTTCGAATGTCATGTTGTAACTTATTTAATCAGTTGTAGATACTCATCACTTTATTTTAATATCAGTATTTAAAAAATAAAAATATTTCTTTGTTATATCCCTAAAATTTTGAATATTATACAAATGTGTCAGAAATGTCAAGTAGCTATTCCAAACAATAGAGAAGGTGGAGTGAGCTAGGGTACTAAATGTCACAAGCTAGGGTACTAAATGCCACAGGGGAGGATAATAAATGCCAACAGCGCCAATGATTTCGGCGAGTTTAAGTGTCTGTGAAAAATCAAGAACCCACCGCGTAATTGAAATTTTTTGGAGCTAGTGACTAAATATATATATATATATATAATATTGAAAAAACAAAATGTTATTTTGATTTGCTGATATAGTGTATAATGTGTATGTGTGTGCATGTATGGGGGGGGGGGGGGGAAGAGAGGTAACAGCTAATATTGTCCATTCTGATATTTAATGAATCAAATACAAATGCATGATTTATCAATACCATGATACATTTGTACGTTAGTTTCCATGTACAATTTATAACTAACAAAAACTACTTTTTCAATACCATGCATAAGCAAGAATAAAAAACAAGAAAGATATGAAAAATGAAGTAAATGAAGTGAAAAAAAAAACAACTAAAAGAAAACACTCGCACACATAATAACAAAGAAAGAAAAGATAACTAAAGAGGAAAATAAGAAATGAAGAAAACAAAGGAAAGAGAGGGAATATAAGTTTAAAAAACTGTAATGCAATTTGCTACATGTATGTGTGGAGAGGTGGACATTTCTCTTGTAATGTGTTACTGTATGCTACAAGCAAATGCTGGTCTAGTACAGCATAGATTTTGTATTCTATAATTAGCTATCAACATGTTTCTCTTTTCTTTATTCAGATTGATAATGCAACCAGCAATGTTGAGTTAAAGAACATTATTGAAGTCAATTCAGATGTTCTTATTGATAATGGGATTACTACACCTTTATCTTCTATAAATTTAGAAAACAAAAATTCTATTGTAAGAGCACTGTCACTTCAGTATATTATCTTAAAGTCGAAAGGAGAGCTAGATCAACTTAAAGATAGACTTATAACACTTGGTGTTGGATCTGCTCTTCAGTTGTCTCCGGGTCTCTTTGAATCATTGTTTACTACCACTGGACAGGTGGAATTGACTCCGGGTAAGCATACCTTAAACATTTCAATTTCAGTAGCTATGTTTCAATTTTATACGGGTTCTCTATGATGAGGTGATTTTCAAAAACGTTCTTCTTATTATTTACTTTTGTCATAGTTATTTTTTTTAATATTACAGCTTTGATAAAAGACCTTTTTCTCGGAAGAATACAATATTCAGAGAATGGCACCACCAATAAGATCAAGGAAGTGGATACATATATACAGTTTGGTGATTACCTTGAAGAGTGCAAAGGTAATATACAAGTCATCAAAAGGGTTAAAGATATGTATTATGTTATTAATATCCACATCTCTAGGTGGTGGCGAGGTAGCCTTATTAAGTTTTTTTTGTGGAGCTTCAAAAATACCCCCTTTGGGGTTTGATTCAACTCCTGCTCTATCATTTAGTGACAGCGCAATCTACCCAACTGCTTCAACATGTGCATTACACCTCACTTTGCCTACAAAGTATCATTCAAATTATTCCCTGTTTAAAGAGAAGATGACACAAGCCATCACATGCCATGGAGGATTTGGAATGTTATAACTGACCTCATTGTGCACTCCTATACCTACTACTTTTTTTATTTTCCCCCACTAGCAACTTCATACGTGATTACTTCTATGCCAACAACTGATTTTTCAATTTATTTCATAATCATGACTTCTTTGATCACTGTACTAAATGAAACTGTTAATTGAATGGCACAGACAATATAACTTTTACACTTGAGATGAGTGACAACTATTTATGAATGCTCTACATAGTACATATTGTTCTAAACCGAAGTTATTGTCTTGATGATGTACTAACTCTGCTCTTAAATATCTCTCTTGCTCCTCTGTGATAACATCTTGGGGAAGGCTTGGGATAAGAACGGTGATGCTGTCATCGTCCATACTGACACGTTCATCCCAATCTATTCCATAGTCACAAGTGTCCTAATAAAAATAATTATTTGATTGATAAATCCTTACTATTTATACTATATCTGCTAAATGGCAAATAAGGTATACCTGATTAAAATTAATTTCTGCCATTCCTTGCACTGCTGTACGTCCAGGATCTTCTACACAAGCTTGTGCCATTCCTAATATCCACAACTGATTTGGTGTTCTGTTATGAGCAGTACGAATAGGATGATTGCACCAAGCATCTCGAAAAAGATCCAATTGAGACTGAATTTTTGGAAGGTATATGAAATGGAGTGCCCAAATGTCTTCAATGTTGTCAGGATCCAAGAGGCCAACATTTTCCATACAATAAAACAAATAGTAGAAAAAATTAATACAACCAGAGAATAAGTCCCTCCATAGACGTTCTATGCGCTGATTGTGCACACTACGGCCCATAATAAAACTTCCCCTTTCAGGACCACGTTGAGGATGTTCCAGCATGAAACGAGCAACTTGCATATTTTCACCACCACAATCAGCCCTTACCCTAGATGGCAAGCCATAGTTGGCCACTGCATGTGAAAATGCTTCTAAAACAGTGTTGGCTTTATTATTCGAAGCTACCTTCAAATACACAGGAACTCGACTGTAGCCATCGATTCCCCCATGAACAATCATTCGCCACCGTACAAGTTTATGGTAGCCGTCAATATGCCACAAAGCATTCGGACTGGATACCTGGTATGACCTACGATGAAGTCTTCTACGTAGCCTAGTTTCTATTCCAGTAGGGTCAACACGGTGAAGAGACTGTCTCACCCTTTCTCTCTGGAGTACAATGCCATTGCTCTTAAGCATGCTTTGTATAGCTCGAATACCGCAATCAGGTAAACACACTGCCAGATCACTCACAAGCTCATCCAACTGATAATCACTAATATCACTAAACTGATTAGGCTCTATTTGATAGTCTCTCATCCTCCTTTGTATTGTGCGAGTGGAACAAGCAAACATTCCTGCTATATCAGTGATCTTGAAATCACTTTCAAGAAGAAACCTCAGCTGACCTTCTGGTATTCCTATTAGTGGGCGGCCACGACTACCTCTGGTGCAGTGAAGCTGCAGCTCATACTGGCTTGTCATTTCTAACAATAGGTGCTGGATTACTCTCGTAATTTCCGCTCTATGCTCTTCAGGAAGAAGAGGCTCTACAAGAAGTGACACCCGCAATAATAGCTCCGCACTTTCGATAGCATTTTCTTGGATCTCCAAGTCATAGCAGGGGTATATACTTTCGATGAGTTCTATTGCTTGAATTAATTCTCTTAAAACAGAGTCGCATAGCTCCAGGTCAGACATTTTATTTAAAGAACTGATAATTTAGGTAAAGGGTTTCCTGAAAATATTATAGCGAGCATCGCGTGAACGATAATCGAGCACCGCGTGAACGATAATCGAGCATCGCATGAACGATAATCGAGCATCGCGTGAACGATAATCGAGCATTAGTGAACGGTAATCGAGAATCAGTAACTTGGAATCAACAATTTGATTATTGTCGCATTTGGTATTCCATAACACTGAGGGTTAATACAGACTTGGATTATGAAGGAAATCTATTTTAGTGTGAAACAACCTGTGTCCTCTCATACACATGCTTGTAATTCAAAACACAACAACAAGCACAAAAACAAAACCACATAGGTTAACCAAGCCAACTGATAAACCACAGTAGCAGCCTTTATGTGTGGCCAGCAGACTCACTTAGGCTCATGCTTACTAATTCCATAAAAAAAGTATACAGCCTGACACACACAATTAAAGAGAATAGCAAACATCACACATCACCAGAATTGAAACCTCCTTCCAGCCCCCCCCTTGTTTACCCTGCTTAGTAAGCTACAATTTTATGCCGGTAAATGTAAAGCTATGATATGTAGCCAAGTCAGGTATTTTGGGGGAGGGAAACCTTCTAAGGGTGTCCTCAAGTACTTATGAAAAGAGACCCAAGGCATATGTACATGAAACAAACTAAACCACTGCTGGAGTACTATTTTGGTCTACCCCATGCAAGAGGTGTGACAACAATGTGTCCCATCACATGTTGTAATTCAACATGTGCTAGCTACCCAAACAAAACCACAGAGGTTAACCAGTAAACCATAGCAGCTGCTTTTATGTGTGCCCTAGACTCACACTCTGACTTAGGGTCATGCTAATTATATTTTTGCTATGTTTGCACAGAATAATGATCAGCTAAATAATTTTTTTAAAATAATAATGACATCACAATAGCAAATAACCTAGTGTATGAAAAATGTACTGTAAAAATAACAAAACAAAAACAAACAAAAACAAAAAAACAACAACACCCTAAATATCTACTAATGCAAACAAATAGTGAGAGTTGTCCAGTAACGCCGTCAATTGTCCCATGGGACTAGGATGATAGAGAAGTCCCTTGGGATTGTCCATGAAAAATTAAAAAATTATGAAATTTAAAACTTTCTCTGCTAGGGAACCCCTCCCTGTGGTTGAAAAGTAGCCCTAGCCTGTTGTGGTTACAGTCACATGACCGACACGCCCAATTTTGGGGGGCCCCCACATCCCCCAATATGCTCGGGAGGCTTCGCCCCCCGCACCCCCCAGATGCTGTCACAAACATATGAATCAGGCTAATGTGAGTGAATTGAACATGAATAGGAAGCTTTTGAATTGTTAGGGCCTTGTAATATGCTCGTGGACATTTGACGGCATTACCGGACTACTATGCATATCATACAGACGTACACACAAAGAGAAGTCCAACAAGAAGGGAGAAAGAAGGGAGAAAGAAGGGAGAGTAAGAAAGAGATAGATGGGAAAAAAAAAGAAAAAAAGAAAAAAGAAAAAAAAGGTTTCATACAGAGGAGGAGGGGGAATTGGGATTTCCCCCTCATTCTAGGTTCTAGCTTCCCCCCACCCAAGAAGTTATAAATAATTGAATAATAATATACTAGATCAGATTTAATAGCAATAACAATACCGCGCACAATATGCACTACAAGTGCCAGGTCCACTACACTAAACTACATCTTCCCCAAGCAAAACATGCGAAAAACACCATATCCACGTACATACAAACCCGCGCGCATACACACATCTAACCATGGCACGATCAAGCTTTCCCAGTTTGAAATAGAGAGCACCACTACCGTTGAGTATCTCTGGAGGAATATCAGCTCCCACTTTATCTGTCAGAATGTGTGATGACTTATAGTATGCATCAACAGAACCCTAAACAACAAGAACGTCAACAAAAACTTGAGTCAAGCGCATTTTGTACCATTTTGCTACTCCAATTTTAGATGTTTGTGAAGATCGTAAAGAACAACTAAATATGCAGTATTCTGCTTACGTTGTTCAGAATTGGTTGTCATTATTTTTATTATTTATTAAAAAATAGCTCCAGTTTTTGTATTACGTAGCAGGGCTCTGAATCACATAGTGCCTCCAGACGAGGGCACTATATGTGACTGTCTATGGGAAAATCGGGCACAACGCAGCATGCGTAGACATTGCAAAAAGATCGATTTAGTTCTTAAAATTGTATTAAATAAGCCTAACGAAGGGAACAGTTAGGTGATATATAGTGGGAATGGCTAAAGCTACGGCGATAAAACTTGGAGAGCTTAATATCTGGATGCTGAGGAGTGTGTAAGTGCAAAAAAAAAAAAAAGTTTTCGTCGGGGCCGCGTTGTGCCCGATTTTCCTGTAGACGGTCACATATGTAGTGCCCTGGTAGAGGGCTACTACATGTAGTGCCCTGCCTCTCAGGATATTAGCAATGACTACTGTTGCTATTTTCTAAATTAGTTAAACACTGTGCGTCCGTTGGGAACTACTGTGTTTAGGGTCCCTCTGGCGTCATTAGTAGTGCCCTTGTTTCACTTGGGATGCCACAACCCTGGCACTTCAGGACCCTAAACACAGTAGTGCCCTCGGTGACAGTGCCTAATTATTATATAATCAGTTCCAAATACATTATCAAGTACCGTATTCTTGCCTTCAATACTTAACCTCCCAGCTCGAGAGACTTAATAAAACGTCAGCCACTCTTGAATAGTAGCTGCAGACAAATGTTACTAATTCCACATAGTGCATTAGACCACTATAGGACTTCCAAATGTAGGAGTAAATTCATGTACTCTATAGTCCACTTGGTCATCATTAATAACAACTCTTGAATTAATAGCCACTATTGAATAGTAGCATTCATCAGCAGTAAGTTATAAAGAAACATTATTGCAAAAATGCTCTATCAAAGTAAACCCAACACATGGTTACAATTCAGTTCTCATGAGATGCTGAGCAAACTTTCTTATTATATGGTTGGTTGGTTTACCCGCCATATATGACCACTTCCAACTATGGAGGACTGGAGCTAAACAAATGACTTACCACACCCACCTATACATTCCCCTGCTCCAGGACACTGCCCAGTTCTATATTGCATTGACCACACCCACCATTAAATCCCCCTGTTCCAGGATACTAATGATTGACCACACCCACCTTTAAATCCCCCTGTCAGGATACTAATGATTGACCACACCCACCATTAAATCCCCCTGTTCCAGGATACTAATGCATTGACCACACCCACCATTAAATCTCCCTGTTCCAGGATACTAATGCATTGACCACACCCACCTTTAAATCCCCCTGTTCCAGGATACTGTCCAGTTCTATCTAAGTCTCCATATCATCTGGGAACTGGTCTGTCACTTTCTTCAAGTACTCCTAAATATTTCATAGTTGCTAGGCTTAGCTGCCAGAACCTTCTCAAAACACTGGGTAGCATTTTTACTGTCACCTTGGGCGATGTACATCGTGAGGCAACACATCGCTACTGGACAAAAACCTGGTGGCCTGCAGTGAACATGAAACACTAAATTGTTGTATACAATTAGTCTACTAAGTATACAATACACTATAGACAGAAATGTGAGTTTATGTGGGCTTGTAATTAACCCACACTATTTACCAATCACAGCTAAAAGTTTTCCTAGGTCATTTTAGGGAAAAATTTCCTCACAGCAATTACAAGTGAAGTAACAGAACAATAGCAGGAATTCATACAGTAGATACCACCCCCCCCCTACCCCCAGCAAATATTTCTAATCATACTTTTGATAATGCATGCTGTATTCAATACTGAACATGAATACATTTTACAATAGTATACTCCAGCAGTTCTTATAACTTGTACGCCAGTTAAATTATACTTCCAAATACTTCTCATTCTTTTAATCGACTCCCTCAAGTGAAAAATCTTGTATGAATCCCTGCACTGCATTAGTCAACCACTGTTCCAAATTTGAAGTCATTCCCATATTTAAAAAAAAAAGAAAGAAAAAAAAAGAAGACTGAATAAAAGCGGATGGAAGGGAGGAGAAACAGAGAATTGGGTGGGGTGAGCGGGGAGGATGAAGAAGGAAGGAGAGAAAACATTTAGTAACAGGGGGGAGGGGTAGGACAATTTAAGCCTGACTGATTGTTCATCACTGGACTATGAATATGAAGCTAAACATTGATACTGTGTGCTATATACGCTGAGCGTCTAACAAAGCTGCAGAACAACCACATCACTACTGGTCCAGTGGGTACAACACTTCTCTATATGCGACTGTCCACAGAAAAATCACGCCCAATGTGGCCTCCATTAAAAAAAAAATAATAATAATAATTTATTTTTTTTGCACTGAGTCGTCAGCATCTAGATATTGAGTTCCAAGTGTTATAGTCATAGCTTAAGTGGTTCTCAATACATTCTACATAATCGTTCCCTTCCGTAAGCTTATTTAATGCAATTTTAAGAATTCTACCAACCTTTTCCCTGACATTTACACACGCTATGTATGTGCCTGATTTTCCTGTAGACGGTCACATATAATGACCTCTATTATCAAAAATTAACCAACTGTATGTAATGTATGTGGATGTAGCATTTTCTGCAGCAACCTCCGAATACAAGAGTATTGAATAGGCACAGGGAGCTGGGGAAGGAAGAATATTCTCTAAGTGAAAGTCTCTCCCCCTCCCACCCCCCCTCAAGAAAAATAATCATAATCACACTCTTTCTTAAAATATGCTGTACTCAGTACTAGCCATAGAATACATACAACAGTAACCTCTAGCAGTCATTACAACACAATGTACACACCGAGTTCTCGTCTTCACCTATCCAAGTACAAAAATGTGTGTGGCTTAGCATACTTGAAGTCTCCCCTCAGCAAAAAATCCAGTATGAAACCCTGCCAATATGTAAATTCCCGATGATGCTTATGTGTGACCTACATGTAACACTCTCGCCTGTTTTATCAGGCCCATCAACTCTAATTGCTATGTTTCCAAATTGGCACCTTTACTTTCTCTTTGTGAAATTTCTCATTATTATTACCTGAGTTGTCTACAACTCCTTGTGCTGTTCTTTCCTCCCTGGCTCACTCAATGAGTGTGCTGTTCCTTTACCAGCAGCTGACAAATGGGAGTGCGTCTTACAGCGGCCCCTTAGTGAGTTGTTTGTGTTGGTGGTAGTAGTAGTAGCTTCCGTGCTGAAAATACATGAAATAAGACAAAAGCAAAAAAAAAAAGTGAAGTCAGAGAACATGCAGTACTCAATACTAGCCATGAAACCTTTTCACAATATCATACTCCACAAGTTTTTACAATACACAATAGAATGAGTTAGGAGATTTAAAAAAATCAAAGCCTGAAAAAAATGACTACTTGAATATGAAAAAAAAAAAAAAAGATCAAGGTTTATCCAATTGGTAGGTCAGTTTAACTGTACTAAATGTCTCATTTCCATACTTAAAGCTTTACCCCTCAAACAAATCCTGTATCAATCCCTGATGGGGCTAAAGTTGAAGGGATCACATATAAAAGGAACACTGCAGTTATCATCAGATAAAGATATTATTGAAGTTCAATATCTCACCAGTGCTCTCGAGCTTATCGCTAGCTATAAAATTGGTTATCTACCTTCACACAAAGTATCCATATCTCAAGCTAGCTCAATCAATATCTTGTTGTGTGTCCGTGTTTTCATTTGATCTCGCTCTCTGCCGCCACTTACATCACGATCCAATAGACACTCTTTTTAGGACAAAAACCCTTTACCCCATCAAGTATCAAGGGATTTAGGATAAAGATACCCTTTACCCTCCCATTAAAAGTTAAGCGTTGTCCCTTTACCAAAAGTAATTTTATTCTTGGCTTTGGCTGTAGAGGGCAGAAGCAGAAGAAATGTTTAGTCTAATCAGTCTAAAGATGTCTCGTCGACGTAAGTGAAAGGTATTCATACAAGTGTTGTTTGGTAATAGCAACCTAAGTCAGATTTGGGCTTACCATATGGTGGGGGGTTATCAGCCACCTGCACATTGCATATTTAGCTGATTTCAACTTGATGAGAACAGAAGCTTTATGATTACAAGTTCGCCTAAATAAATCTGTGCATGTGAATGTCAGAAAGTGTACACCCTATGCTTCTAAATAATGGTTTGCAAAATCATGACACTGATGTACTGATAGAATGTATCATAGTTATTCTAATTACAGCACCAAAATAATTCAGATTCTAAAATAGTCTATTATTAGAACAGAACATTAATTGTTGGTTTGAGCTGGTTCTAAAATTAGGTCTGAGCTTAGCAATTAGGATGGAGTTGGACCTGTGACCTCGGCACATCTTCATGCAGTGATGGCAATTTTGGAGGACCAGCACTGAATTTCATCTTCTCTGCTTCCCTTTCACAAAAAGCAGTAGTTTCAGCCCAGATAGAGGTAGAAGATAGTCCCACAAATCTATGTATGCCATGAGTCTGTACATATTTGGCTAAGCACCACAGAATAATTCCAAATTCAGTTTAGAACTAGGAAGAAAATATTACCGCAAAATGGTGCTACTATTAGAGTGGTGCTGTAATTAGAATATGGTATAGAGCAGAGTCTATATCCTTGAAACCCTGTAATATTATAGAAATGTATCCAGTGTTATAGGTACACTTTGTATGTGTAATCATGTAGGAATCTGTGATCTTGATGAAGAGATTTGTTGTGATCTCAGTGACAGCAAGAGGTGAAATAGAATAATATGTGAGTTTGTATTGAACATGAGTAACTAAGGTAGTCGGGATTAATAGCATGAGTAAGGTAATTAGAATGAGGTGATGCATCATACGACTAACCATGCTATTAGTTGCTAATAGTTTGCCAACATCCTAACATGTATTAGAGTTGCAGTGCTATTAGCTGTTTATTTAGCATTGATATTTTGTCCTTGAGCTGATGATCAAAGCAGTGGTTGCCTGGCTAGCTCTCTTTACAAGCTAGCAATACCATATTACTTTTCTAGGCAGGGCTGTAAGATTGAAATGTGCATTTGTTGACCCTTCATATCTTGTTACATACCACTTTTTACCCATTACACGTGTGCCTGTGGAGATATGTATGCATTTATGTGGCATGTGTATGTGTTCATGTTTGTGTAGGTGAAGTACTTTCTGACAATGGGCCTAACTGATATGTTTGATGTGGTAAGTTAAATGCAGCTAAATGTGTTAAAGTCACGACATGCACGCACGCACACAAACACACACACACACACACACTGTCTATGAGCCCAAGCAATGATACAGATAACCTGCTTATTCTTACCAGATTTGTATGGTTATGTTCATATCTGGTAAAGGGACAGTAAGTATGCAAATAAATAACAGATTTCAGCAAGAAGTCAAGATAACATCATTATATTGAATGCGTAACCCTGAATATTCTGGGGCCCTGGTTAATTCTAAACATATTTTGTATTTCTACACTTTGTTTAAGGAAAAATGAAAAGCTTAGCAAACCAGCTAGCTAAGTCTCAAACAAAATTAATATGTTTAAAAAGTTGCTAATATTTCTAACATTTCTCGTTGCTTCCAGTAACCTATATTTTCCCCTAAAATATCTAGCAATACTTACTATGGCTAGGCTGGGTATAACTGCTTGTGGGAAAAAAAATCTGATATTTCTGTGCTTGCAACAAAACTTATAGATTGTGTTGTATGTGATGTAGAGAATGTGTGCCATCATGGAAGAGTGAAGATCTGTTCTCAAGTCATCTTCTATTGTTGAACCTTCACTTGTTGATCATGTATAGTTTTTGTTTTTGTTTTTTTTCCTTCAAAATGTAATGTATAAACATTATTAGTGAGAATTTATTTAGAACAACCCAAATAAAATTATAGTGACATCAGGTGGTCATTACAGGTAAAACTCTATTAAGGAAGTGTATCAAGACTTTATTTTACTTGACGATCTTTCCTAATTCAATATATGCACGTTGGGTACAAGGTCCTCAGATATACAAGACAAAAGATAGAGCACAGAAATAAAAAGGGATAAGTGGCATTTAATTATTTTATAATAGTCTCTATGGTATAGATATGTAGTATTTTGGCAAGAACTTCAAATATATTTTAAAGACTGGTGGCTGTGTGTGATAAACAAATGGTATGAGTGTGACTCAGTAAATCAAAGAAATTGACAAAATTCAATCATAATAACAAAAAGGTTTTCCTTAGACTGCTTTTACAAGTTGCTCTCACCAGGATTTAGGAGTATACTATAAAGTGTTGTGATACATCATAGGGTGTTGTGTTTCATTAAACACCTACTTTATAGTAGGGTGTTATAGTGCACCATAGAGTGTACCGTAACACCCCTGTTTAATAGGGTGTACCATTACACCCCATTTTTTACTGTGTGGGAGTTGGAAGCATTCATATGAAAATGATGTTTAAAGTCAGTCGTCCAAAGCCTGCCACCATGCATGATGTACTTTATGTTCCAAAGCTAGCGTGCAATCTTTTCTCTGTTCGAGCAGCCACCAAAAAAGGGAATCAAGTTAAGTTTGGTCAGAGAAGTTGCTGGATTTGAAATAGCAGTGGTTATTTATTTGGAGTTGGTGCTCTCGTGGGAAAGCTATATCAACTGGATTGTGAAGTGAAGTATTCAGTGGGAGAGCATGCTGGATCTGTAGCTGAAAGAAAAAATCCTTGGCATGAGCAACTTGGGCACTTAAATTATCAGCAGTTGCATAAGATGGTGGATCAAAATTTTGTAACCGGAATCAAATTATCTGCTCTGACTGACAGGTCACTTTGTGAAGGATGTATAGTGGGAAAAATGCAACGTAAGCCGTTTAAGATGGTAGACCACAAGCAATCAAGCAGAAAGTTAGAGTTGGTTCACAGTGATGTTTGTGGGCCGATTCAAATTGATTCAATTGGTGGAAACAAGTATTTCGTCACTTTCATTGATGATTATTCTCATTGTGTCTCTGTTTATTTCATCAAGCACAAATCTGAAGTTCCAAAGAAGTTTCAAGAATTTGAATCTATCGTGACAAATGAAACTGGCCAGAAAATTGTGAAATTGAGGACTGATAATGGTACAGAGTATTTGTCCACCGAATTTCAGGAGTATTTGAAATCAAGAGGAATACAGCATGAGCTCACTGTTGCCTACACACCGCAACAAAATGGGATTGCTGAAAGGATTAATCGGACTCTCATGGAGTCGGCCAGATCAATGATGTATCATGCTCATCTTCCAAAGAAGTTTTGGGCGGAAGCCATTGCAACGGCAACATATCTAAAAAATCGTTCAATCACTGCATCAGTCAAAGAGATGACGCCGTATGAAAGATGGTATGGTCGTAAACCTGATTTGGGACACCTTCGAGTATTTGGTTGTGTTGTGTATTCCCTGGTTCCTGACTGCACCAGAAAGAAATTGGATGAAAAAGCAGAAAAGCTTCGGTTTGTTGGCTATGGAAATAATTCAAAAGGTAATCGTTTATACAATGAGGTCTGCAACAAAATCATAACCAGGCGCGATGTAATTTTTCACGAAACTGAGTTTTCCATGAGCGGTGAGCGCCAGCATTATTTTGAAGACTTGAATGTATTATTTCCACAGAAATCTCCTGAAATTGAGAATGAAGAGAGTGAGAATCTGGAATCTGCACAAGATGCTGCCTCCAATGATCCAGCAGTTGCAACCCAAGAAAATCATTCTAATGTAGATGTGTTTGAGCAGCAAGTACGGAAATCAAACAGAAGCCACAACCCTCCCGATCGATTTGGGAAATGGATCAGCTACACAGCCACATGCGAGCATTTTGCTTATAGAGTGAGTGAAGTACCTGAACCCAAAACAATGGATGAGGCTTTGTCAAGTCATCATGCTAAAGAATGGAAAGAAGCTTCTCATTTGGAACATCAATCTTTAATGGACAACGATACCTGGGAATTAGTTGAACTCCGCGATCATTATTCACTGCAAATGCCAGAAGGAAAAGAAGTGAGTGGGTTTTTAAAGTCAAACACAACAGTGAAGGCAAAGTGGAGAGATTTAAGTGCCGTCTAGTAGCGAAGGGTTATTCTCAGCAGTATGGGATTGACTTTGAGGAAACCTTTGCACCCGTAGTTCGCTTTTCATCTATTCGAACATTGCTGGCATTTGCAGTGAATAATGATATGACTGTGCATCAGATGGATGTGGTTACAGCTTTCCTGAATGGAGAACTGCAGGAGGAAATTTATATGCAGCAGCCACCCGGTTTTGAAGTTCCTGGTCAAGTTGGGCTTGTTTGTAGGCTGAAGAAGTCCTTATATGGACTCAAGCAAGCGTCTAGATGCTGGAACAAATCCTTTCAAGAATTCATGCTGGATCTTGGTCATAGGCAGAGCCATGCTGATCCATGTGTTTTCATCAATGAAGAGTCTGAATGTACAACGATATTGGCAGTATACGTTGATGATCTTATTGTGATGTCCAATGCCCTAGAGAAGCTTACAACACTCAAGAAGAATTTGTCTATGAGATTTATGATGAAAGATATGGGATCCTTACACTATTGTCTTGGTGTCAGTATAGTTCAGAATGCAGATGGTATATGGTTACACCAGAAACAGTATATCCTTTCACTATTACAAAAATATGGTCTTATGGATGCAAAGCCAGTATCAACTCCAGCTGATCTAAATGTGAAACTTGTGAAGAGTGATGGTGTCAGCAAGGAGGTGACAGACAAACCATTGTATCAATCAATGGTGGGGAGTTTGCTCTATGCTGCAATGGCCACTGCCCAAGCAGTGGGAGCTGTTTCAAAGTTTTGTGCTCAACCTACGGAAGCTCACTTCACTGCAGTAAAGAGAATACTTCGCTATCTGAGTGGGACTAAGGATCTGGCACTACGGTATCAGAAGAGCAATCAAACCCCAACTGGATACTCAGATGCAGATTGGGCAGGGGACTTGGGAGACAGACACTCTACATCTGGCTACTTGTTTGTTTTTGGAGGTGGTGTGATTACTTGGTCAAGCAAGAAGCAACCAGTTGTTGCATTATCGACCACAGAGGCAGAGCATATTGCACTTAGCGCTGCAGTCCAAGAAGCTGCATGGCTCCAGAAATTGCTACTTGACCTTCGGATGCCTTCTCAACCACTGGTTATGATGGAAGACAATCAGGGAGCTATAGCACTCGTCAAGAACCCAATTGGGCATTCGAGGACAAAACATATTGACATTCGGTTTCACTTCGTGCATGAGGCTCATGAAAATGGTTTGATTAATCTCAAGTATTGTCCCACTGAAGAGATGTTAGCTGATCTTCTAACCAAACCTTTACCCAAAGTTCTCTTTGAAACTCTACGTTTACTTCTTGGCATGGAGCGTATATGAACAACTGGACTCATGTTAATCACTATATTAAGTGGGAGTGTTGTAATATAATATAGCATTAACATTATATTCACTTGATTCACGCATTCAGTCACACCTTACCAACTGTCGTTTTTGTATCACCCCTTTACCAACTTTAATGTTTTGTGCATCACATGAAACTTTATGTATGAAAGAGAGTCTAAAGTAATCAACATTAATAAATTTAATGAATAATTATGTAAATGAAAAAATATAAATTAAAAATTATAAATTGATAGATTCAATCAAATTCCCTGGTGGACATATCAAATGCCACACCTTACCTCCATTACCAATTGTTACAAAATATGATTATTCTAAACACTGCTATGGTTCAAGATGCTAGAAGTTGGTAGCACAAAAATTTTGAGCAAACCTCAGAATGTATTAGCGATTCTGGCAAGCATACCTGAAAGATTCATGAAAAAGAAAAGCACTGCTGCAATTTAGTCTTTTTTTTTTCCTTTTTTTTTTTAATTACAGGAAATAATCAGAATATGTAATCAGAAAACAAATAAAAAATCAGAGAAAAAACACACAGTAAGATTTTAGGAGAGCTGTGTTTATTGCTATTGGATCATCTTGTCACTACTGTCAGTATTGGTAAGCTGATTTCTTCTTCTTTTTTTTAGTAAGCTATTTTGGAGAGTTCTCTGTACACCGTCTCAGTGGAAGGGTCATCCTCCTGCAGAAATTGTCCTTTCGAAACACTAAGGACTAGGAGGACAACGTTTTCACCAATCTCGCTACAAGCTATGCTGAGAGAGAGCATGATACCACAGAGCAACAAGACACTGCTTGCAATAAAGTATAGAAATCATGAGAAATTATTGTGGCAAAATTGTAAGTTTGTAGCACCACAATTACCCATACGTATGTGTGTGTGTATGTGTGTTGTGTGTATGTGTGTGTGTGTGTGTGTGATGCAATATATCCATCATGAAGTCTTGATGTCCCTTACCTTGTGTCTGCCTTCAAAGGCTTTCTGAACAACTTCTCTAGCAGGCAGCCAGTGATTGGCATAAAAAAGAACTCTGTCTTTAAACTCTGAGCCCACCAAGTCCATGGCTTTCTCAAACAACTCCTGCATCAATAATAATAATAATAATAATATTATAATAATAATAATAATAATAATAATAATTAATAATTAATAATTAATAATTAATATTAATATTAATAATTAATAATAATAATAATAATAATAGTAATAGTAATAGTAATAATAATAATAATAATAATAATAATAATAATAATAATAATAATAATAATAATTTAATAAAACATTAACAATTAGAATTGGTTTAATAGGAATGGATTAAAATTTAAAAAATTCCCACCATTATAAGTAACGAGGGAAACTTGGATCACAAAATGCCACAATATAATATGACATCAACTCTATCTCTGCTGCTGCCCCCTTACCAACACACGGGATCAAGGACGTATGCTTAAGCTTGCACCTGGTACATGTTGTCAATGACCTGGGAAGATGAGCTGAGGCTACTTGTGTTGGTTAGTGTGAAGAAGGGTTACATGAGTTAGCAGGATCAGCCAGTACAGCACATGGGTGGGGCATCACATCATACTACGAGGCATTACTCATTGAACTCAGAGTTTCCCTGTTATCTACTTTACTGGTGAGCTTAAGTTTCCCTGCCTCCCACTTTCAGCAACTGGCAACCAAGTGCAGCAGCTAATACCGGTCTATACTTCATGTGTATTGATGCTGACTGCCCTCTAGTTGGCTCGATTATGAGAGCATGCTCAGTAGTGTAATAGCCTAACTATAATAAACTACATCTGAAGCACAATTTGATTGGACAAAAAAGTATTACAATAAATTTAAATGATAATAGCTACTGCATGCTGATAAAATGTGAAAGTACCAAACACATGCATGCACACACATACAATATACACACATACAATACACACATACAATACACACAACAAAAATGGTCCTTAATAAAATAATCCAGCTGTGACAATGAAAGTTTAGCAGTAAAAATGATCCTATTCGGCCGCTAAAAGTATAGCATACTCTCCTAAAAAGGCGAAATAAATAACTACCCTTTACCAAACTAAATATGCACATGTAGATTTAAAAAAATAAAATAAAAAAAATAAGGAACTAGCTACTGAGAGGACAAACTATAAACTTACATCTGGGTTCTGTCCTTTGTCATTCCATGCCGGGTTGAGGTGTGACACCCGGCTACTCAAATTAGTTGTGATTTTGTACCTAGGATAACAAAAAACAAGAAAGAACAAAACATACCATTCAACTACTGATGAACACATGTACATTGCTAGTTATAAACTAATTACCCATTGACAGTTGGGTCAATAATCACTCAGGTTTTGCCTACATGGGTGTGCATGTGTGAGAGAGAGAGGGGAAGAAAAAGAGCTACTCCACAGAAAGGAGTACATATTGCTCTCAGTTTACATTTGAACACAAACCAATGGTGGATCCCAATGCTTTACGTACATCATCAATGTACTGGATTTAGTCATTTTAGGTCAAAATATGTGACAGGCTCTGGCAAAAGGGGGCATTCCACGCAAATCAAAAAAATTGAGTTTTTTATGCTAATAAAAAGCTACAATTTATCTCAACTTAGTGCTAAAACTGGAGGGTAAAACCTTCGACGCGCAGAGAAACTGGTAGTTGAACTGGGCTGTATTCAGCAAAGCAATTGAACTAGAAATCGAGAAAACAAATTGAATTTCCACTTCAGGTATAATTAATGTTTCCGTATACTTAACGACGTACTCCGCATACGCAATTAAATCATACAGCCGCTTTTTAACGGCGACTAGCGAAGTTTGCGTAGAGTTATTTTTAGCTTTCAGAGCGTCTCACAGCCTGTCTTGTCGGAATCCTTGACTACTCTACTCTATGTAGTGGTAAACTTTCAACCAGAGGTAAGCTGTAGATTGCATGCACTATTCTCAAAGCTATGCCGTTTTTTTTTAGCTTCTTGTTTTGAAACTCCGCCCATTCCCCGTTTATTGTACTTCGAGAACGAGAGAGAATAAAAAAGCTTGTCTTTCCATGGCACGCTTGGGGTCTTTTAAGTTGTTTCGGCATTTGAAATTTGGCATAGACTTAGAGTAAGGGTCACTAAGACTAATTCTGCAAAAAAAAAGAGTGGATTTTTAGCTTTTTGGTTAAGGTTGCTAATTCTGCTATAATTTCTCAAGTATGTGTCATAGAAAGCTAAAAATTTGTATTATTATACATTAATGTCATATTAACATACAGACAAAACAATTTTGTGGGTTTGTGGTTATTTTTGTGGTTATATGTGATGGAACTGGGAGCTTCAAGACAGTGAATTTGGAAGTGTTTAAGCTGAAAAAAGAGAAATTATTTTTCCTTATCTCTATAACTTGGTATACTGATACTTTAATACCTGAAGTTTCATATGAGCCTGATTTTGTGGGCACATGAAATTTGAATCTCGGAATATTTTAAATTTTAAGAAAAAAGTGTTTAAGCCAGGATTTTTTTAATTTATTGAGTTATATCTCTAAAAATTTGACACTAAGGGTCATCAAATGATGACGTTTAGAGCGGGTTGTGGGCCTTTAGTACACGTAACAGCGCATGCGTATTTGTGTCATAAAGGCACGAGGGCGCCAGTTTACCGCTAATTGTTGCACGGGTTGTATCTCAGGCCCTAGGTATCAAGTTTTACGGCGCTACTGCCTATCGCGGCCAGCGTTTTAGCTGCCGTCTGGAGCTACACAACCCGTAGGACTCCAACTGCATCGCCCTGATGTTGTCAGAATACCGAATGCTGGGAGCCTTGCAAGTATTAAACTCCTTCAGCTTTTCTTCAGCTCTTGAAAAAGAGGACCTCTTGGATAGGCTTGGCTCCAAGTTAGTAATACCAGCCAACAATTCTGACTGATTTTGACTTCGCTTACTGCTGCTAGTAGAACAATGAGAATCCATACAGCCGCTTGCAGTTAGGGAAAGTCCTGTCTTACCGCTCAGGGAAATAACAGTTCGACCTTAGCTCAAACTAGCTCCGTTTAATGACGAACTACCGCAAAATCTTGATGTCAACAAAAATGGCGTAAAATATATTAGAGTGAATGAGAAAAGTGCTGTTCTCCATTTTCCATTCTCTAAACAGGCAGTTTTATTATTGCAAACAGATGATGAAAAAAAGGTATGTGCATGTTAAATGACTGTAGTGAGGAGCACTGTACTTCTGGAGCCTATATCTCAATTTCATTTTTTGCGTGAAGTGCCCCCTTTTCCCATAAACTGTCACATATGGCCAACACAAATTTGAGTTCCCCTCTGCACCTAATCCAAGCCACACCAGCATGGAGAGACTAAAATGTACAGTAGTCATTGGCAGAGTGGTCAGATAATCTGCCAGAGAATGTTCATGTTCTCTCATATTATCGGAAAATTTCGTTTAAATAGTCTTTTAGTCAGCTCTAAGTTAAAATGTTCGAGATACAGAATTACGGTGACGTACACAAGAAACCACACATTGCTCTGTCCTTGACTTCCTAGGAACACTGCTTATAATTTTTGCTAAATTTTAACACAGTTTTTTTTACCAGAACGCATTCCAGGGTATAGCAAAAAGGGCTCTTGTTTTCTAGCTTAATGGAGGAATTTGGCAGCAATACAAAACTGTCACAAATAACGCTAATTAAGTTCAAACATATGCCATAATTCCTTAGAAATGCTGGGTTCTTGTTGCTGTTGTTGAACAGTTGTGGAAGTGGTTACTATGACATTGAAACCCCTTACCATACGAAATATTTTAAACTTAAAACGATTTTTTCGAAGCTGAAATTCTTTTAGTCAGGAACTACCAGTCATTTAGGTAGTCAGAATCACAAACTACAGAAGCTTCTGAGGTAAGAAAATAATTTTATATTTGTCAGCTAAAATTAAGGGTCAATGTCTCCATACTTGTGGCTGCTTTTTGGAATAAATGGACTGAACGATCCCTTCTTAAACACAAATAAACTAACCTTAGGCAAACTAAATAAAGGTAACATTTTGTTACTTGTAATACATGTACTTTTATAGAAGAGGGTCAAACAGATTTACATGGGAGAGGGGGAGAGGTGGAGAGTGGGAGAGATGGAGAGGAGAGATGTAGAGGGGAGGGAGGGTAAGAAATGAATACAACTTTATAGATATACATCACCACGGCATACGATGAAGCATTACTATAACAATCCCATAAATCCATTATTTCCTGACAGAGTGTAAACCGTCTGTACACTAATACACTTGACTGCCAGTAATGACAACAACAGCGACGGTGTATGTGGTCATGAATAATTCATGAGTTGAGCCTTGGTTGGTAAGCTTTGTCAGTATTAACTCCAACTGTTGCTTGTGCCTTCATGAATAGAGCTGGGTGACTGGGTTGGTGGTGATAATGGTGTGTGTATAGCTGGTGTCAGGTTGGCAGAGTCATCAGTAACGACAACGGTGTGTGTATTCATGAAAACTGAGCTGGGTTGGTAAGGCATCGTCAGTAACAACAACTACGGTGGTGTGTGTATACATATGGGCCAAGAAAAGTAAGAAAAAAAAAAGCGGACTGATATGTAGATGACAATAGCCTTATGCTACTCCATCAGCAAAAGTTACACCACTATGTGTGCTGGGAGGGGGTACTTGCCAGTATTTACTATTGTGATATTTCTCACGATGCATCTCTTGTTTCCATTCCTCCCTCACTCACCGTCGTGTGCCCTCCACGCTCTCTATACCATTGTCTATACCGTCTATCTCTTCAACAAAGTTGTCATATACCTTGTCATACAGTATCTCAGTAACCTCCGACCCCTGGTCAGTTCCTATGGATACAAAAAAAAAAAAACAAAAAAAAACAAACAACAACACAGAATAAAAAGTTTGAAATAACGAGAGAGTAGTCATTTGCTCAACATTTTGATGGTAGACGAACTATCATTGAATACTAACCATACATGAAATATTATATATGGTAAGGGTTGTCAGAGGTGTGAATGACTAGGTTACTACAATGGTCCGCTATACTATAAATTATAATCCATGCTTCACACATGCACACAGAGAATTAAAACACTAGCTGTATAATGGTGAATACTTCGTGCAAAGGAACAAGCAAAATGATTAAAGATGAAAAGTTGTGGCCAGCTCAGTGCCGAGTAAACTGTAGAGCTATTGTAGACGGCTCTAATGTTTAGAAGTGTTTTCAGATAATGTGCAAGTGAGTGTAGCTAAACTAAACTGTGAGATATTATACGTGTATGTGTATTATAGTAGTCATGTACATATATTTGTGGACTGTATACAGTATCTATATAAATGTGCATATACGTGTTATATATACAGTGTGTATATATTATACATACATACATAAATGACATACTATTAGTGTATTGGTAAGGACTTTTGGGCCGTGTAGCTGGCCAACTTTTGGGCAGATAAAAACACTTTAGTTCAATTTGTCAATCTGCTAACCACACCTACTGGACCGTCAGATCCACAAAAAGACGACACTATTTCTACACTCCGGCCACAGCATGCTGCTAAAACACAAAACACTTCGACCGAAAACTGGAGGTGAGATGGACCTGACTAAAGTGAGCTCGTTTGATAATTTTTTTTTCTCAGCTACCAATTGAGTGCATATCTTGAGAAAGTGAACAAAACTACATGTTAGTCTAGTCTAGTAGCAGTCATTGATTCTATTACTTATGACATGCACTACTTACAACTAAAGGACAAACCTTTATATATATTCTAGATACTCTGAAAAGTCTCACTCACTCACTAATTATTATTACTATTATTATTGTTATTATTATTATTATTATTATTATTATTATTATTATACTAGTACGTAAGTACCCCACCACAGAGTGATGTAAATACGTCTGGTCGTTGTATCCATTGCTATTATCCTCTACTATTTGGTTTAGTTATATCAGCTTCCTCATACAGGACACTAACACAGGCAAGACTATCAGGTCATTGCAGTTGCCGGCATCTCCACTGTGTTCGGTCATCTTTATCAATCTTTCCTAAACAAGCTCTCAAACTGTTCTCAGCTTACGGTCTTTTGAATGCTAGCAGTATGCTTCCTTGCTTTACCTGTTCAGTTTGAGGCAACGCTTTACCAACTAAGGTCCAGCTCATGAATTATTCATGAATACGCATCATCGTCATCCTCACTAGACACACAAATATATTAATCTATAGATTATTGTTGTTATTGATGGTTTCAACGTTGTAATTATCTAAATAATAATACATTTGTGTGTCAGTAGCGACAGCAGTGTGTGTTCATGAATAATTCATCAGTTGATCAGAGTTGGTAAAGCATTGTCATTACCTGAATGGGAAAAGCGTTTGACAAGGGGGGAAAATGGGGGGAAAGCTACCTGGTCAGTGTTCCAACCTGCAGCAGGCTATTGTAATGCACACATAAGCCATTCAACCATCGGGACTAACAGCTTGGAGAAGCTTGAAGTGCCTAACTCCTATAAAATAGAACACTGGGTTGCTGAACTGAGTTGGGAAAGAATGTTCATCTACACTGTAGCTAACTGAGGCAGAGAAATGCAAGGCGGCTCAATCAATATAGAAGCTGGTAAGAAAAGGCTGACTGATGAAACTACTTCAATGAAGAAGTGACAGAAATACACAGAAAGGACAGAGATACTGGGGAGGAGGAGGAGTAGACAGAGGAGGAGAAGTGAATCTTGAGTTGAAAAGAGAAACAAGAAAAGCAGGGCCAATAAGGTTCAATAAAAAAAAAGAGAGAGCAGCAGGAGAGGGAAAACATGGATAAAACTACCTTATGCTACTGCACTCCTAATTTGCACAAGTTAGTATGTCAGGTGCCACTGTGTGACGGGGTACTGGCTAGTTATTAATAATGTAATTATAATATTTCTTTAATACAATCTGCCGTTGCTAGGAACAATATCCATAACTATTTTTTTATCTTTACCACTAGCAAATAACAATGAAACAATACAGACGTTTCGACACCTATACAGATGTCATCATCAGTGAGAATAGTTCAAATAAGTGAAAATGCCTAGGGAATAAACACAAAATAATAATAACAATAAACATGTTTGTACTAGAGGGTAGATGAAAAAGCAAATGTCTTGGGGCAAGACTAATTGTTTAAGTTGGCTGTTAGCTGTTCTGATGCTTTCTGATTTTCCTGACCAGTCAATCATAATCACTCACTGGACAGAGTGCCCTAGTCCCTGTTCATTCTTGAATCCAGCATTTAAATGAACCAGCATTCCAATGCACAATGCTCGTTTTTACTTTTACAAACAGACAAAACTGATTTTGAGGGTGGTGATATTTTGCAAGAATGATGAATGTTGGAACATTGTCTTTTTTATATCAGTTTATAGTAATAACTTCTTTACTTTATATTTCATGCTCCCTAAGTGAATTCACCTACAATAATCATTCGTAAATTCATGGGCATACATTCCTACACATTTTTCAACATGGGTTGGGCAATTGCCCAGGGGTTAGATACCTAATGCCCACCTATTTTTTTCAGTAAACCACCCCTTACCAGCTATTCCAGCAATGATTCGCTGGCCAAAGTGCAAGTACACGAGTCCTGCACTACTCAGCTTTGTCTGCCAAGTCTTGACACCGTTCGTTAAACTGTGCATGCTACCATCAAATGTCCTACAAATGAATACACACACCTTCAAATTTCATCACATGAAGTTTACACAAACTCTTACTTCTGATGGTGGTCATAGCGATGTCGCTGAGGGTCATAGACTCCACCCACATCTACTACTATGTCACACTTCGCCAGCTCCTCCTCATTTCGAGTGCGAACAATTCTATTAGTTATGCTATAACATTACTAGTCTACTGAGATAATTCTATGATACCTGGCATTTTTGTACTCTTCCAGGGTCTTTAGCATGAAACAAGCCAAAACTTCATCACAGTGGAAGGTTCCATTGTGAGTTCCAATACACTTTCTGTGTGGGTTAGTGTCCAAGCAAGGGCGTTTGGCTTCCTGTCCATTAGACATAGTTCTTAATTCTCTTAATAATAAGCGGTGAGAGTTAATTCCTGAAATCTTTTTGTAAAATCTTATTATAGCGCCCCACATAACCAGGGTTGCTTCGCGAAGTCACTTTGGTAAAGGGTTTCAAAACAAGAAGATACATAGTGTGAGTATTTAGATATAGTCCCTGCGAAGTTACCCTTTTCCAAACATTTTCATTTGCGGAATAGTCATCTTTTTCGTCTGCTAATAATACACACGGGCTAGTGGTGCAGAAGAACGACTGTAGGCTTTTAGTAATTTCGATCTTGCTCCTGATTCTCAATGAAATTACTTCAATTTAGCGTAGTACAGTATTAAACCAATGATTGTTTTCTAGCTATATGTTATGTCTACGTCATTAAGTTTAGCTACGATTTGACATGCACTATGTTCATTTACAAAGGTAGAAAATAATTCAGCACATTGCTTTGGTGCCCCAAGTACAAGGACTCTTTATATAATGATTTATAAGTCCTATGTATCTTGCAGTAACAGAAGGACACATTCAGTTCTGTGTATAGCTCTTCTGATGAAGACCTCTTAAAACAAATTAGAGGTTTATAACAGAGATTGCCACGCCATTAGTAAAAGAAATATATTTCATAACTTCTCAGTCTCTGACCGTAGAACACTATAACAAGGAATGCATATTTTTGAAGTGTATATTTATGTAAGGAGTTTGTATCTAGTTTCTTACATGTGTATGTTTATAATGCATTAACCTAGCGATGGCCATTTCTGCTACAACAACAATCAACCTCTACTGACTGAAGCTGGTGGGAGTAGTTGAACGCTAGCTAACATAAAATCACATTGTACCTATGCACACCCAGCGAGTATTTACTGCATGGTACACAACTGATGATATCTTTCGATCTCTTCTACCTTCTTGATTTTTCTTTTTACTTATCTTTTCTCTAAAATATATGTACATGTATTACAATCTTCCAAGCTAAATGCATTGGGTGGTACAATTCAACACAAAAAAAAATGAAACTGATTGGTTAAAAGATGTTGATTATTTAGATAAGGTTCAAGTGAATATGAAATAAATTTGAGCAGTGATTGGTGTGAATTGAAGATAGAATGATAGAATACCATCACGTGAGTTAAAAATGAGTTTATTTGTTACAAAAATTAAAATTTTGATAAATTTACTAGAATTTAGAAGACACAACAATAACCTGGTACAGTTCCTTTTCAATGCAAATAGGATTTAGTCGGATTCAGGATGGAGTTGAAGACAATAGTAGTTAAATAATGGCAGTCGGTGACTGTGCCAGCGATCCCATGGGAGGCTTTGTGTCTTCCATCTTGCAGGCTGGCTCTGCCAGAAGGTCACTAGGATTTAAATGGTGAAGTTCGAAGCTGTAGCTGTTCATTTCTGGAGCCATAGCTGAGTACCTTGGATCCACGATGAAGTTGGGAGAGCCTTGAATGTACGAGGTTGGGGACATACCAAGGTGCAGCTGCTGTTGATACTCGTGGGTGTAGTGGTGAGGATGATTTAAAGGTGGAGATGACTGAGGGACCATGGACACGCTCGGCATCCTATACTGGGTTTCCATGGGATATGGGTTGCTATGGCTATTATGGCCGACAGCTGGACAGATTATGTTTGATTCATGACTGGCCACCAAGTCTAGAGATGTCGCTATCCCTAGCTCTGCCCCGCCTCCACTGCCGCTATTGATAGGTATAAGAGTGGGCATGTGCTGAAGTGGACTTGTGCAGGAGCTGTCGGTAGGAGAACAGACGCTGTAGCTGCCGGAGAATAATGGCGGAACGGTTGAAGGCGTGTTGACGGTAGGAGGCTGTTGGGCTGGGCCAAGACTCAGGGGGCTTTCATTATACATGCTGACCTGTGAAATAGGTCGGCCTCCCAGCAATCCTCCTTCAGCAATATCAGGGGTCATGGACACAGATTCTCGCGGAGACTGGGCGGATGTGTGTGAGAGAGGGGAACCAGACGAACTGTGAGAAGACAAAGGCGTAAGTGGACCAGCCTGTGAACCTTCACCGCCACCCTGTGAGCTCCCACGTCTGCCGCTGATGTTGAGAGAAGCAGGTGGCACTCCTGGCTGTCGCTGTGCCGCATACACTGGATCTCCAATGTCGCAACCGAAGAAGCTGTCGTACACAGAAGAATCTCCCATTCCAGTAGCTGCGAACGTCGGACTCTGGAGAGAGGAATACTGAGATGAGTAAACCCCAATTTCCGAAGAGAACTCATGCGCCATCTTGCTCTCAAAGTAGTACAGAAAATCCTGCTCAGAGCTCGCCGAAGTGGGCGTGGGAGGAAATATCGGAGGGAGAAGGACAGCTTGAGAATCGCCAGTCGATGTAGCGCAAGATTTGTCAGATCCTGTAAAATGATACAGAAGGACGACATGAAAGTGCATATGTAGCAATGCTGACAGACCATAGCTGGGAATCCAAACCCAGAGGCATGTCAAGTGAATCCACACAAACAAATCAATACATGATACTTCGTTTGAACTTTAAAACTGAAAACTAATACCCGTATTTGAGTGCTGGAACTGTAATGCAATTAAGGTAGTCTTACAAAAACTCATGCTTAGATAAGGCTATCTCATATATTACCAAATAAATTTTTTTTTTGTCTACTTAAAATTTTTTCTATTTTCTACTTTAACTATACCAATATCGTCTGTTTTAGTATTTTATCACTGCATTGCAACATACCTTTAAAGTTAGAGATAATGTTGTTGTACTGGGTCTCAATGAGTTTGGACTGTAAGGATTCTACCACATGGTGGATGTACTCGCTCAGTACCAAATGGACAAGTCTGTAGAAATCTAAGAGAGAAAAGTATAAGTCAACAATACTCTATATCTCTAATAACACATGGGCATTCAAAAATTGAGCCAGAAATGTAGAATTAAAGTGAGATAAAGTTGTTGTTCTTACCGAATGATTTTCCTTTCAAAAGAGTGACCTCTCTCTCCACCACGTGATAAAAGTTGCTCCACGTGGCCAGGAAGTCTTGGCTCAGTTCCTGTAGGGTACTCACACCCTTATTGGCAGGCTAGATACAAATAATTGGCAAATTGTGTAAGGAGGAATATGGTGGGAGTGGATTGTTAAGTAAGGTGAGATAACGAAGTGGGTGTTTATCCCATTGTTTGTAGTAGACCTCTACTGTACATCTATAAGCACATGGCTTCAATAGGAAACAAAATCTAGTGGCCATGACCACTACACGTGGAAAATAAAACCGCCCTCAATTACCGTCCATTTCGGCGGCAATTAAAGTTCACAAAACTCAAACCAGACAAGTTCTCCGAAGCGCCCCTGGGAGTGGCAGGCTTTGTGGTTAGATTCGTACAACTCCAGGACACTGTGCTATCAGGTCCCTGATGAAACAATTAGGATCTCTTAGCTGGATCTCAACTTACACTTTACCAAAAAACTTAGGAATCCTGGGCTATTGCCCCAACAGAAGAAGGCTGGGTGGGTAATTCGACCTGACCAGAAAACCAGGAAGTTCAGTGGGGAACTGAAACGCAGCAAGATTTATGGCTGTCTTTACTCTTTCATGTGGCCTAGCTGAAGCAAGCAGTGGGCAGCAGTTATCACCTAACAACAAACAAAAAGTCCTATCAGCAACGAGATAGCTGACAGTTGGGAGGCTGCTTTCATACTACTCTGAAACCTTCCTTCACAGAGTGTGGGTAAAGGATAGGGAATAAGAAAAAGAAGGGATTCTCTCAAGGAAAACTCTAAAATTCTGTTTGTCCTCCAGAAAGTTCTAATCTGTCACCTCTAGGTACAACAAAGCACTGACTTTATCACGAAGCTAATTCATTATAATATATTATATTCTTTTCTTAGCCTTTAAATATTAATTTTCGTCGTATTAATTGCAATATGTCTCACCTCACAGACTTTCCTTTCAATCAAACTGTCCAGCCACTCAAAGTAAATCTCAAGTGAAGACTGCTTCACCATCAGTTGCTCTAGTTCTGCCGAAACTATGGGGGAAAAAAGTAAAAAGTTAAAAAGTGCATGACATCTTAGCTATCTGACAAAAAAAATTCACCACTGAAGCAAGCACTCACATTCTTTGAAAAGATCGATAGTTTGATCGGAGAATTGGTTGGAGAGGACCACTTGACTTGCTGCAGATTCAAAGTCAATAGACCTCCAGTCATTGAGGATACAACTCACAGACTCGCTCCCTCTGAGCACATTACGAGCACCCTAATGGAGAGAAATGATACGTTCATTAAATATGACAGTCTGGAATGACAGGAGACAGCTAGTCTGATACTAGATGACATTGTGCACTTGACTGACCTTGGCTAGTTGCATTAGACCAGTTTGTCTTCTCAGTGCTTTACCGAACATCTCTGCACCTGTACATAGAAATTATAAGTTAAATACACATGTAGAATAATATGAATTAAAGTGTATGCAACATTGAAAAAAGTACTCCATCAAAAACTAAACTAGAAACCAATGGTAGTACTTTGGTGAAATAAAGCATTGAACAAGTTTGAATACCTTCGCTACCAAATGCTATACTCTTTTAAATTCTGAATATGAAAGTAAGTTTCGTGCAAGTGTTCTTTTACCTTGTACTTTCCTGATTCCCAGTGGAGAAGGAAGATCTTGCAGAGCAGTGAACAGCCACTCCACGAGTGAGTGTGAGAAAGTGACAATTTCATCCACCATACTAATGGGAGGAGTAAACAACAACAGTAAACATGCAGTGTTGTTGTTTATCAGCTAATGCAGGACTTACTGATCTGGCAGTTGTTGCAGATTGGCAGGAATCAATATTTCACACAAACACTATATAAAAAAGGAAAGAAAGATATTTGTTACGGTAAATATCACTTAGTTTTATACATCACAAAATATTTATTACTACCATAAATATAAATTCATGTTACCAAATTTTAGTTTCACCAAAAAAAAAATATAGTAACGTGAATTCAAGCACTATTTCTCATGTGTCCCCTTTCCCTAAAGTACAATATTGGTAAATGATGTCACACAGTAGATGCCTTCTCTATATAAAATATGTCACTTAATTCGGCGGTAGAACACTCCACTTTGTACTTATCACCCGATGAGATCACACCCACCCTCCCAGTCTGCCTGTCTCTCTCTCTCACTGTCTCCACCCACTTAATCTGACTTCTGTACCAGGACGATCCTGGTACGACTCGTTTGCTGCACTATCATTGCCTTCCTTGCTCCAACCCACCACTGAATCCATACACTTCAATTGCAATCCAATTAACTGAATCACTAGAAAATCTTTTCTCAAGTTTCCAGTGGCAACAGCAAGCAAGCATCTTGCGCGCCAGACAGCACTTGTGTGCGCGCGGGATTGGGCCTCGTCGAGCTCTTAGCTGAGGAAGTAAAGTCCCAACTCTTACAAGTTCTCTGACTAATAGTCGCTAAGCTACAATAACCCGAGTTGAAGTGGTGTGTACCGGATAGCTTGCCAGTGTTCCCATTGTACAAGTGCATTACTGAAGGCACAGCAACCGCAAGAAGAATGCAATTGAAATTTGCCACAACTTTTAGGTTTCTCATCAGCCTTCAAAGCATGCTTTCATATTCTGGAGGAATGCTGATTGAAGAACCTGTGTTTTTTGGTTGTTGTTTTTTTTTGCTAATTAAGTAAAGACTGATATTGAAAAAAAGTTTCTCAGGGCCTTCACTGCCAAAATAATGTCCACTATTAATTGAAATAAAATAATTTGTGATTTGTTTTATAGTTGACAACCAGAGCATGCCCGCGAGACAAGTGCTAATAGGTGCTAGTTAATTTAAAATAGGCTGATCGGCGGTGCCATTGTGTATTTGTACACAAGACTGCCGGTCGAGGCGGAGAAGGGACGTGGAGAGAAGCAATACTAAACATCAGAAGACACTCTACTCATCACCTTCATAACGACATGCTTATCAACCCTGTGCATCGCTCAGACAGCTCTATTAGCATTTACAAATTCTATTTTGTTTAAATTTGTCTGTAAACAATTTAGGGACTTTTCAGAGCAACAAAATGAATCTGACTGAGATTTTCTCTCACAACCTTAATTTTTTGCTTCACCTCTGGAAAAATGTGTCATTACCCAGCCTCAAGACAACAAAATATAAAAACAAACAATAAAATCATTCCATCTCTTTCTTCGCACTCTATGCACACACAGAGAGCATAATATTTTAGCAATATATATAAGCAATGCACATAAATAATGGGAATGATTTTCACATATTCTCTCCCTCCCTCTCTCTCTCTCCTACGTACTAATTTTCCGCCCCTGATAGTATTATCACCAATCCTATAAATACTATTCTAAATTCACCATGCGTGCACCGTCAGTAAATCTATCCCTAAGACCAAGTCTCACATGTTCTTCAGTTAATAATAGCCTCTGGTTCCCAGCCTCCAATGCTTACATTGTACATAATGAAGTCACAGATGACCACCAAGTCCACGATAGCCTGACTGGCAAGAATAGGGAGCATGTGCTGAGGCATCCCTTGCCAGAAGTGCACCAGAAAATCCTGCACTTCATGGAAGTTGGTCCTCACAACGCTGTCCAGGATACGCTGACAGTGTGCGCGGTACATCAGCAAGAAAGTCTCCACCTGGACCAGAGGAGAAAGAAAGGAAGAGGAAATGGAAAGTTGATGTAAAAATTGGAACCCTTCATATGACTTCTACTTCAAATTATCTTATTTTTTTTACTCTACTAAAGTACACAGATGTCTACTATTTGGTGCAAGGAAGTGCAACCACCATAGCTACTCAGATATAGCTACTCAGGGTTATCGGTTACTTATCTGTTTTAAAGATGTAAATTTGGAATTAAAGATCAGGCACTTTAATGCGAAAGTATTTCCTGAAGCCCCAAACTTTTCAAAACTTCTTCTGGGAAGGTTCGTATATTGGTTTATGAATTTATCATTTCAATCTGTGTAGGAAGCTAAGCTACAGGAACAGCTGCATTGCAACGGATTCTTCAATATCCCAAAAGAGCTTCCTTTTACACCATAAGCAATATCAGCACACGACACAAGAATTGAAAGTATATCTTAGCCAAAGCCTCCAGTGTTCAGAAAAAACAACAAATCAACAAAGATATGAAGTATAATAATACGCTAAATATAATCAATAGTACAGAAATTCAATTATAAAGTGTATTTATACCCTTCATTTTGTTAAGTGTAGTTTATAGCTAGAAACGATTTAAGATATAACATGTGATTAGCAATTCTGTATGTGCATATGTATACATTGCTAAATTTCCGGTAAACAAATTCATATTTGGATTTTGTGCACTCTGTCTCTCTTAATAATATAAAGAATTTCTCCCCAGGATGTGAAATTGCATTGAAGGAAGGTTCAAACTTTAAAAGGCATTTTTTTCCAAAACAGAATGTGTTAACTCAGACTGGTTTCCATGGAACATGCAAGAAATAGGGATTTTGATTGGTAGGAAACCATTTCAACGAGCATTCCCCAAATTCCTTCATTAAAATTGTCCTTTACATGTTTCCATACCAAGCAGCCAGCACTTCCTTGGGGTAAAAATACCTCCTTCTCCTGAAGTGGTTATAGTATTTGCAAACACAATGGCTCTGGCTAGGTAAAAGGTGCCTTCCACTTAAAGTCTAAGATTAGTAAATGCAATTAGCCTGGCAGAACCTAATGAAATGGTGTATGAGTCCTGCAAATTCAATCACTACCTAAATTTCCCACCACGTATCAAACTTTCCCATATATATATGGACTAGAAAAGTATCAGTGATTCATTGAATTAGTGCTTAATATGAACTAACAGTAAGATTAGTAACATCAGAAGCATGCTTTGAGGTCATTCATTCCTTCATTTATTGGAAACACCTCAACATACCTTGTCTGTGGGAAACTGCTTTCCAAAGTCAAGATCACTCAGTTTGGGAAAGTCTGGTAAAAGTACCCCAGTCCTTGATGAAGGATTGTAAAACTGACCATTCTGTAATAAATAAAAAATACTGAAATGTTTTCCATATGCATACATTTGAAGTATGACCCACTTCAGCAAGATAATACACCATCATTTCTCTCTTTACATGTAAATTGATTGTATTGCAATTAAACTTCAAAGACTAAGCATAAATATTTTTAAATCGGTGTATATTATTAGGGTGATAAATACAATCAACAGCTCAACTTCAATAACTTTAATATTACGACCTTATTAATGTGCAAGTACAAAAGCTCTGAAATGATTTTTATCCTAATTTTAAGAAGAGAGAGCATTACTTACTTCTCTTTTCAAAGCTGCACCGGAGAACCTACACAAAAAGGAAGAAATAGTGTTCATCTGAAAACAGTCATTAAGCACAAGTTGATACTGAAATATTTCATTCCAATAACCAGCATGCATCACACCCATCAAACTTCCTAAACTGGTGAAACTGTTCCAAAACAACTAAAATTAACAAAATAGGAAACAAATACTCCAAAAATAAACATGCCCTAATCGGTTGAACAAAAAAGCCAACCAAGTCAGGCGCTTGTGTCACGACAAATTCCAATACCGACCAAACCAACGAGCTTCTGTTTGCCTCAGGGCCTTCAGATCTTTTGTTAATTTACGCCAATTATGAAAGTGCTGGCTGTACAAATCAACATGTACTAAATAGTCACCTTGTGAGGCCTTGCTTGGAGTACACCGAACGGAAGTAAACCGAAGTCTCTTTTATTGCTAGCCCGTAATAATGATACCTGTATGGACAGACAAACAGAGAGCACTTCAAACAGACATTATTTCAACAGCTTATTCTGTTGGCCACTCTGCAGTACTATAGATCTTTCATATTTTATACACAGTATAAATGTAGAACACACTGATAAATACGTATTTTCATCTTTATTGATGCACACATATGGCAAATTTTCGCAACAGTATCAATTAACTACATTATAGAGTACCCAATACGTGCAGATTTCGCCTGATTCCCAAGAAAAGTGACTCACTTGGACTGTCCTCTTGTCCCCAGCCTTCTAGTGGACAGATTAGGAAATTTCATTCTTATGATCTATAAGAGGAAGACATAATGAACGAGCAATTAAAAAGCCCTCAAATCATCAATACAGAGTATGTGCTATTTCTAATGTATTTCCAATGAGTTAATGTAGCCATAAACTTCCTGGAGTTATGGTTTGTGGGCATACATGACTATAAATCTACTAATGATAAATGAACCAATTAATATATCCCCCAAACTTTGAGTATCACACAAAAATGACTGAAAATACTTTTCAAGAATAACAAAAATCAATTTTTTAAAATTCAATTAAGAAACAATTTTTAACTTCAAATTATATGAAATTTCAACAATCAAATCATTGATCTGATATTATTACTAATTACAGCACCGCCTTTAGTTACTTACTTTCCCGAAACTCGCTGCTGATGAAGGTTCCATGTGGTTTCTTTTGCAGAAGTCTTGGTAATGGGTATATAGGACACTTCTAGGTAGGCATGCTCCAGGAACCATTTCATAGTTCTGTTCCAACCTGTTAGTTAGATAATAAATGGAAAAATTAGCGTAAGTTAAGTTTTATTATTAGAAACTATCACACCATTTCAAGATAAGTGGCCCAGAACATTTTCTATCCTTCGTTGATCGGCGTCTTTCTACAATGAAATATACATATTGCTCTTAAACTAAAGAGTAAAATATGAAAATATCTTCTTTACTTTTTTTTTCAACTTTTCCAGAGTCTTTGCGAGTCTTGGGAATGCTCAAAACTAACTTTTCCTCCTCTGAAGGTGTGAAGACTTCTTCTATCCCTTCTTCTTCCAATACACACTCTTCACTACAAGACACCTCCTCAGGAGATGAAACTGAGCTGTTAGCAACCAACTTAGTCTTGGACATTTTCTATGAATCTGTTGAAACACAAAAAGAATTGAATTTTTATCGAGTACTTTATGGCGGGCCATTATAGCCAACGCTTGCATTATGTAAAAAAAAAATGATGCTTCTTGAAACGCCCATGTGTTACACAGAACAGGGCCACTACACCAGGAAGCTGGCAAACCAGTGTTTACTATGCCGGGGACTGGTGGGTTAATGCAGCCAACCACAACCGATATTTAGCCATAATAGTCTCCCAGCCGCCCCGTTGTGAGCGCGAAGAAACTCACCGCTCGCGGTAAAGAACTTACCGCAGAGCTCAGGGCAGGGACACTCAACAACTGCTGAGACGACGAAATTCTGTGAGAAGCTGGTCACAGATTTGCTGGTGTACTCGGAGTGCTTCCCAGGTCTAACCTCTCGTAAGTAGGTGCAGCGCATAAATACGGTGCTTTAAAGCATCGCGCTGTCGTGAAGAAGCCCTTTCTGCTTTCCATTCAATATTAGATGCGCATGCGCACTTTAGCGGCTATTGTCGCTAGAATCAACTTCAGTTACGGTAAAATATAGCATTTTATTTTAAATCCGTTATGATGAAATAAATAATGTGTAAAAGTCATGAATGTCATGTGTTAAAATTTAGTACAACTTTTTTTCCAATGCAGTATACAAATGATGCAACTGCCATAGAGTCCTGGGTTTCACTGCTGACTCTGAAAACTTCTTCTCTATCAAACCATTCATCCTACTGATAAGAGGAGAATAAATCTCTCCATCAGGAGAAGGGTATATCCTTCTGTAATCTCCCCTATTGACAAACTCCCTAACAGAGTCCAGTAAATTCTCCAAGTCTTTATGATCCACACAGAGTGAGTTTAGATTATCATTGCAGAGAGGGCCTGGAGTGATGCCCACTTGGAGATCAAACAAGTGCTGAGCCAAATCCTGTGCTACAGGAGTGGGTTTGAACAAGATCTGGAGCAAGTCGTGCATCAGACCAAACTTGGTGATGGTGTACTCACTGGATGGGTCGGGGAGAGCTCCTAAGTCATGAGAGAGCTGCATGGATGGGAGGCCATTAACCTGAAGAAGAAGGAGGTAAAGGTTTTGTGAAAATGTATAATACAGCTGCAAATAAAAGCAGTCTGTTTTCAATAATAAATTAAAACTACATTATAATGTAAATGAAACAACCGTAAACACTTATTAGAAAATTATTTTAGTTTTATCATACAACTATCAAGTTCTAATCCTTCAAAAAAAAAAAAAAGAATGCACCTTGTTGAGGTCTTGGAAGTAATGGGTTGTCGTAGCTCAGTGGCTAGATTGGGGGCTAAAGCTAAGAGTCTTGGGTTCGATTCCCTGGGAACACCCGAGATTTTCACATTTTTCCTTCGCTTTTCTTTAAACCACTTTGACTGAGAAAGATTCATTCTAGTTTTGTTATTCCTTCAACTATTATTCCTTTAAACACTGAAAAATCTTTTCACAAATAAACTTGAAATAGCATTAAAGTGAATTTAGAACATCCCACTATAATATATGTATCTATGAAATAGAACAACTATGTTTATCCCTTGCTTTATGGAATACTTTTCAGGCTCTTAGCCCTACACAACAATAAAGACAAGTGCCTAGATAAACTAGTGGGATGAGACAGTCAAGCCATAACTTGAACTAGCTGACATGTTTCTCAACAACAACTTGTAAAATTGCTCCATCTTATCCTTCTTCTCAGTTTATAGTATCCTCATGCAGTATGTGTAGGGCAATTATTGAACAGTATTGATAAAACACTGCAGGGGAAGTGCTTGCCCACTGAGAGAAACAATAAACTCTGATGTAATATTTTTAAGGGCTTCATCTGAAGGCCGTAATCACTCACTACTAAAACACAGTCAGAAGTCTCTCATTACGGGTATGGCTAAGTATATACTTCCTATACATGTATTATAAAATATTATAACACATACTTATTATTATTATGTATATTGTGTAATAGATTGAGATTCTTTCAGAGATATCATCTTTCTTAGTATGCCCAACTACCACACTGCTCATTCACACTCTCTGGGATACCATAACTTTGAACTATTATTACTTCAAATGGAATACGTCTTTGGACAATATCGTTAAACATGTATTTGGTATCCAATGCAACTAATTAGTTGAATTCTTAATTATATTGAATTGTTTGTGCTAAATAAAATAATCCTGTGCTGATTACTTAACCAGGCTGGTTCTACACTTGCAGTAATTTATTACTTAACATAAAATGAACTAAGTGGTTATATACATTTTTTACGCATTGTAAAATACTAGACAGCTGCAAATATAAATTTTAACAAGGTAGTTAAAAAGATTTATAAAAACATGAAACAAATTCCATAAAATTGAGTGCTATTTTTTACGTGCTGAAGAATTTTGACAGTTGAAGTGATTTACTATAAGAAGTAAGAGTGACCTTGAGTGATAATACCTCACACTTATATTACTGACATATATCTTAGATTACACTTTCTAAAGAAAGCCTTTCAGCCATATTGTCAAATTAATAATGTCTCATTGAGAACAGTTTATAATTAGATATGATGTTAATAATGTCCACAGCTGTAAGCAAAGACATCCACCTTTTACGTCAATTCCAGTGTGTTTAATTACATAGCTCTCAAAAGGTGTGATCATACTGGAGAGTGTGGTTACAGTAAGGGTGTGGTCATACCGAGGGCCTCAGTCATGTGAAAAACATAAATGGCACCAATTTATAATTTCTTTTGGCGGCATATTAGGTGAGCTGGTATCACAGCATAGTATTATTTCATACCCGATTACCAAGTTAATTACATTCCAGCAAGGAACAGTACAAACAAACAAGATCCACAACACGTCCTACCTATATGCAAATACACCAGGAGAAACTTTCCCCGCATTGCATTAATCCTTTACGGATGCAAGAATAATCTAATTAAGACACCAATGAAAGCATATCACTCCGACCAACTTCTCACACCAATCCACTTTACTTCACACCTCCAACATGCCATATGGGCTGATGTCAAGTGCATGCATCATAACAGGAAGTGGAAGTACTTGCAAAGTTGCAAATAAGCGGCCGAGACTGTCAACATTGAATTGAGTGCCTAAGTTCAATGGACTCTTCTCCACCATTCCATTGGTACTACACAATCATCTGTACCACCACACACAGCAATAATAGTGACCAGAGAATAACTTAAGAAAATGTTTTAATGTAATTGCTACTAAATGAATGATAATAATACTAATAACAAGAACTACAATAGTGAAGAAAGGAGGATGACAATTAGTAATAATAATTAATAATAGTAATAAGTATCATTATTATCATTATTATTGGGAGCCCTACTAAAAAGGTATATGTATGTATATGCAATTGCAGGCTGGCTACTTCTTAACCTTGTAAAGTGTGAAAAGCTCACCTGGTGCTCTTAAAATGCAAGAACTGCTGATAAAATAAGAAACAACTCCGTGGATGTTGCTAGGGCATAGGTACGTGCCACTACCAGGTGGGTGTGGCAGGTGATATAACTAGTGTCATAAATAAGTGACACCACCACAACCTCGGAAGAAAGTGCTTCCTCGTTACCACGGCAATGACATTTGATAGCCAGGTGTCAAAACCAATAAATAGATTTCATATGAGCTATTTTCTGATCACTTGTATATTGCACATGCACTCTGACCTGTCAACACTATATGCATTCAGCCTGACCTACCTATTATGCACCTCACAAGTAGCCAGTTAAGAAGTAAAAAAAATCTGCTAAATTCCCAAAATTTATGTACTGTATTAATTTCTGGTTCAGTTCAAATACACACAATTAAAGAACACTAAAAAAAATCTATAATGAAATAGTTGATTAAATTATGCCAAATCTCTTTAATTATTAGTGTGAAACAGTGAGCCAGCAGATGTGAGACAGACAGACACAGATGAATGTAAATATTTGAAAGGATACACCAATTACACTACAGACAATCTCACACACTCATGAGCATAATTAACAAATATCACGGGCATCACCTGTCTTCCAACACTCCAAGGCAAAGACCCACTTGGAGCTTGTGATAAACAAGGGATGAACTAAACATAACAAAAAAGCTAATTTCTTAGTCTACTGTTTGCTGCAAACGCCCAAGAAACAGACACTCCATAAATCTTAGCTCCACCTTATTCTGTTCAAGTGTGAACCAATTCACACCCCTGGTCTGTCATTACCGACATTGAATACACCCCCTCTCTCTATACAATAATATAACTTGTAAAAGACAAAAATAAACAACAAAACAAAAAAATAATTATGTAGCTAACCACTACCACTGCTAACTCCATTACCACTGCTAACTCCACTAAAATAATTATGTAGCTAACCACTACCACTGCTAACTCCACTACCACTGCTAACTCCACTAAAATAATTATGTAGCTAACCACTACCACTGCTAACTCCATTACCACTGCTAACTCCACAAAAATAATTATGTAGCTAACCACTACCACTGCTAACTCCACTACCACTGCTAACTCCACTAAAATAATTACGTAGCTAACCACTACCACTGCTAACTCCACTACCACTGCTAACTCCACTAAAGGATTGGTAAAACTTTACAGAGTTCATGAAAGCAAGTACGTATTTTTGAAATTACAGCTTTAATTAATTGTCTCCTTTAAGTCAGAGTTAACTAATTATATCCAATGTCTAGATTATTGAACTTGTTAGACCTTATTACTTAATATTCTAACTCGGGGGGGGGGGGGGAGGGGGGAGGGGGGAAACAGAATAAGGATAACAATTGTAAAATTGCTGACTGGATATTTGATTATATTTCTTGCATAAACTCCAATCTTGGCTCAAAAAGTACATGCCACACATTTCAATGCTCATTCCAAGCCTTAAACACTTATAGCAAAAACCCGAAGAAATCGCACTAGGGGTGAAGAAGAAGCCATTGTGCAAGGCCCTATATACACTCAAAAACAACCACAAGAGAGATTAAAAGAGTTTGCAAATTCCTGTGGCATGGACGCTTCCTGTCCATTCCCCTATTGCTTGGTGTGAAAACTTTCCGTTGCCATACCTACCGAAAAGACCGGCAAGTCTGAATAGGTCAGTCCATCGTCTAAAAAAAGAGAGAGGCATCATCATGATGAAGCCAGGGATTAAGTGACCCATCCAGCAATGGGCGGTAATTGGGTAATTTGATAACCACTCTTGAGTAGCAATTAAGGACTTTGCCTTCTTTCTCTAATGCAATTAGAGAATAGGGCCATTAAATAGGTCTTAATGGGCTATCGTTCACAAACATAAACAAATACAATAATAACGGCTATCACCAAAGTAACAGCATGGTAAATTGAGATTACCACCAAGTATCGTATCAAAGGAACATACATACACACAACCTGTGAATGAATTCTAACAGGTTAGAGATAATTCCCGTCTGCCTTTATATTTTTGAGTATCCTTTAGTTCTTATAGTCAACTTGTTATGACATATTAAAATACTATCAGCTACTGCATTAGCTAATACGTGGGAACCCAGCTAAATACGGTACACCTTTTAGAGGCCGGGACAGATCAATGCTTGCCATATATGTATGTATTTTACCAAATCAGTCACATACATATGATGTATGAATTGCTTAGCAACTACAGAGTCCAATTTAAACCGACTCTACTTCACAATCTTGTTCAACTACTGGATTGTCCGGGTTGCTATTAGATACATACTTAGAGGGTTATTTTAACACCAAACTTAGACTGTTACGGAGACGCTAGTCAAAGATATTACCTTTCAGTAGTCAAGTGGCTAGATGAACCAGTGTAAAGAGTGCAAAGTGGCTCACTGTAGTTACAAACAAATTTTTAGAGATTTAAGTACAATTTTTCAAATTGTGTTCGGAGGAAGGAAGAAGCCTGGCCCCCTTGCCCTGCCCCCCCCCCCCATTGTCCTCTTATCTCTCTCTCTCTCTCTCTCTCTCTCTTAGTCAGAGGATTATTGAAGGGATACTCTATAGACCACAGAGAAGATGCAGCCAGAAAAACGCAAGAGAAGGAAAAGATTAACTATTACCTACAAGTGCCAGCCGATACTACTCACGGTAATTTATCAAGTATCACATGACACAAACTGTTACATCATCCGTACATACGCACGCACATGCACACACACACACACACTTCAGCAGCGATGGGTGCGACACTGCACCCTCAGGCAATGGATCACATGAGTGACATGTGTGCACTTTCTAGGGTCATGAGGGGCAGTGGTGACAGTTCCAATTGGAACTCATCAATTGGGAGCGAAAACATTGGACAAAGGACATACCTAAATGGTCAAAAAGGGCAGATCCACAAATTCATGTGGGATCAAAAATGGCTGTAATTTTTATGTACTGAAAGGCTGTCATTGTGATGAAAGACTAAACAAAATATAAACACAAGAATATTTTCAATTCAGCAACCATACTTTATTCTTGGAAATGAGCACTTAGCTGACTTTACCTGCAAAATAGCTAAAAGATGTGGAATTTTACAATCAATATTGCTATGTACTTTCTGACGTGATAATAATACTGGCATATAAGATCCTATCAAATGTTAGTGATTCCATTGGGCCAAACTGTAGTTTTTATCTCTATAATGTATTACACGTATTAGTTGCTGTGATTTCAAGAAGTAGAAAATACACCATCATATTGCCAAAGAGTGAAAGGAATTAGTTTAAGTGTTGCCTGTACTCTTTTTGCAGTTACAAATTGTTTATTAATTCCTTCCGGTAATGAGATTCACGCCAGACAGTTCACCGATGACATCTGCCAGTCTAGGGGACCCTGAATCTCTTGAATCAGACACTCTGCGGGTAATGCGGGCAAAAAAAATACTATTTCACAATTAAATATTAAAACCCCAAGTTCATGTTTACACAGCGAGCCATCACAAACACAATTAGAGAAGGAAAGAGAAGGTGCGAGAGAAAGACCGCAAGGGAAAACTTACTCTTGATAAAACATTGTAACGGAATTATTAGAGAGAGAGAGCACCCTAACCAAATGTCCAGAAAATGCTTTAAAAGCTATTGAAGTCACTTAGTTCATAAGTATTTTATAATACCTATCATAAATTCATAGAGTTGACTTCAATATGAAGTCTTGGAATGGCAATTTGCTGATGGGGGTGGGGGAAGAGAGGAGGCGAAAAGAACAACGTTTTGATGTGTTGCTTGTATATTTCTTACGAATACATGTGTCCCCAGAGGGGATACAAATATCATATGAACTGTATATTTCTTGGATTGGCTAAGTCAAGCCACACACCTGCTGTGGTACATACTCAGTTTCTGTGGAGATGACTCAGAATTTTCATGAGCTACAGTTTGCAGAAACTTCTTGTATGTCCGTGAAACTCCAATAAAACCCTCAAGAACTGGCAAACCCGAATTTCCAGTGTAGCCTGGAATTACCATTAGCTAGTCAAACAAACAAATAAACAAAAAACAACAATGCTTTATAAAATAGATAATATTAAGTTTTATTCATAATATCGTGACTATTTTTACCAACGAACAATCAATCCACCAGTGAAACATATTAGCAGCTAAAGGTCAATGTCTACACAGACGACATGCCCACACACACACACACACACATACACACAAAGAAGATATAGGATACAGAACATCATTATTTCGCTTTCAACCAATAATTATGTTGATGATTCAGTCATTCTCGGCTGAAATAATTACAATAATAGCAATTTTTCTCGTTCTAACAGCCAATATTAAGTTAATTGAAACTTCACCTAAAACTTAAGTTTTAATCAACTTAATATTGGGTGTTAGACCAAGAAAATTAGCTACTATGTAATAGTTAGAGCATAAGCGCTTAGGTACTGGTAGATTTAGTGCACTGAAGCCCAAGGGCCGTAGGCCCGAGGGCTGTGTGCACTAAATCCACCAGTACCCAAGCGCACATGCTCTAACTATTTTAGATCCCGTTTACGCATGCCCAGTTTCCACTAGCAACTTTGTTTATCAGCATTTTCGCAGAAATGGCTAAAGGCAAAAAATAGTGCACACTTACCAAGTTAGTACACCTAGTAACAATATAGCAACGGGATCTAAAATAATTATATTACATTGTTACTATTATAATTATAATTACTAATTCTATTATTACAATTAATATTATTGGCATTGCCACCATTTTCTATTGTCATCATCACACAGGATGACTACTAATCTAAACATCAACATGCACCAATTGAGTGTGGACAAGAGACTGTGTGGATCCACACATCATCCAACAGGAAAGGAGATCCGCAATCAGTGGAACAAACCAGTGTACTTATCTATAGCCACCACTCTGAAATTGCACACACAGATTCTTCAATAATGACTAACCAGTCCTTAAAAAATAATAATACAATTTATCTAATTGACGCTATTACCTCAACCAAAAACAATGTATATATCCTGACCTTAAATAGGACAACAGAAATAACCACATACGCTATCTCCAATTACAAGTCACCGCCGGTACACAAAGGAAAATATGTGAATGAAAATATAAAGTTTGAGAAAGAGGCCAGAAGAAGTAAGATAAGATCTCTAGGAGCACAGTGCAAGTTCAAGAAGCCACAAGGATCGCCATGCCGACTAACCACAGCACTCGAAGAAGACATGGAGGGACTGGTACAACAGAAGCTTCACTGGTGCTGGACTCCATCTTTACCTCCATCACTGGTTACTTGTACTTTAACACTATCCTCTTTCTCTCTTCCCAATACTCGAAAATGAATTGCAATTCTGCTACATCATCGTGAGTCTCGGGAGCTCCACCAGCAACACTAATATACAGTGTTTCTATTGGCATAGCTAGCAGTTGAAAATAGTTAGAAAATGACGACGAAAGAAACAAAAAACAGCACAGCATGTGATCGAAAGATATTCTCATTAAAGCATACTTGGAAAATAAATCACGTACTACGCAGAGTCTTCCTTGGCTAGCACTGTGACTTCCTGCTTCTTTGTGTGTATTTCATCCTCTCTACCCCCCCACCTCCTCCCCTCCCTTACCCATTTCAAACAGCGAAATAAAATTTCATTCCACTCAACACTAAATTCACCACCAAACACGCACACACTCAGTGTAGCTGCTATAGGATAGGAGAGCCATTATACCCGGAGAGAGAGAGAGAGCTACAGGAAGGAAGTCATCTGATGTAAGACATGATTCAATGCATCTCAACAGATCGCAAGAAAACAAACTCAACTCGATGATCAGTTCAATTTGATTATTTCATTTTGACATCAGGGTGATAATTGATAAACAAATCATCTCATCATAATGAGTGGTAATTAAAGGATATCTTGTTTGTGGTCTTTTATTTAATCACCACAATTGAGAAAAACGGAAAAGAAGGAAGTAGCAATTATATGAACATGGTGTAGTATGTATGGGTTGGGGGAAAAAGACTTCGTTAACTTGTGGCAAACTATTCATGGTCTTGTGTAATTTTAAAAAGGTTCGATGCTGACAATAGTTGTTATGTGCACCACTGATATAACTGCAGGGGCATTGAGACTTAAGACTCTTATTTTTGGTGGCCATTTTTCTTGTCGTTATTTCTAAATGGCAACATCTTTTCAGAAAAGAAATAGTCAAATTATTATAATTATTTCAGCCGAGAATGACTACATATAATCACATGTTGTATGTAAGCCCAAAGTTAAACTTTTCTTTATTTTGACAACCAGTTACCCATTATTCTTCATAACTAAAAAAAAAACAACACAACAATTAAATTAAAGAAATTGATTTTTAAACTGAAACGTTTCACAAAAAATAATAGACCGCTCTATTAGTTTACACTTTCAATTATACTTAACATAAAAAAGCAAACTTTTTAGCGACGAATCATTTCTGTTGACTCAGCAATAATGTGGTTAGGAGAGCAGCCATATCTGCACTAAGGTGTCAGTCATCTGAAAGAATAACTTCAAAATGTACTCAAAACAAACGAACTCTGTCCACTTCAAGACAATGAAGAGAGATGAGTTTCTGAACATATAAACAGACAAACACTGCAGGCCATACACACACACACACACACACACACATCTGAACCCTTTCCACAGCTGCCTTACTGAATTGACTTTGGAGTTTCACTATTAAAACAACAATCAAAGTGCGGGTAGCAAATTTCTTTTGATTAAATCCAAATAGCTTTCTATTAGTAGACACACTGTTATCTTTAATTGCCCACTGGACCTAAAAGTTCCCTTAAAACAACACTTGTCTTCTTTTCTATATGGCATTGATAATTAGTGTGGGGAGGATTATCGACGTGATTGCAATTTTTAAATATACAATTTGCCACCAATGCTCTTAGTTTTCCTAATTGTCCAGCTCTTACAGAATTCAGTGGGAGTTAATATCATTGCTAATTTTAATTGTGTTTGACATTAAAAAATCCTTTAAATATTCTGGATGTATGTAAATGCCTATGAACTCTTCCACAAAGCTGCAGGCATTAAAATCGTTAAAATATAAATACTGTATTAATTTTGCTTCGAAAAGTGACAAAAACTATTGCCTCATTCGTTTGCATCTTAAAAAATGTATAATTCTACTAAAAGTTCTGAATTTGTTAATTGCACAACTTCCTATGTAAAGAAATATCTCTTTAAAGTATAAATTTACCAAATCCCATTCAAAAATGAATTCCTTCAGCCTTCTACAAAAGAATGATACATAGCTTTTTGGGCCAAATATGGATAATTGGGTAATTTTAGCTTCTTAGTGAGTCTTTGCCAAGCCATAAAATTCGCTTCTGACTTCACCAAGAGAAAGAGAGAGAGAGAATGAGTGTCTGTTGACATTCCAAAGTTGTGAAAAAGAAAAACTGTAAAGAAAAAAAGAAAAAGAAATAAAATAGAACAGAAGTAAGTATTACTGAAGAAGATCATTGATGGCTTGAATGACTGCAATTAGGTTCTTAAAATAGTTTGATGTGGTCCTTTTGTGAAATCCATTCTAAAATGCATTCTGCTATTAGTTAATTGTGAAAAAAAGTGAAACAGGCAACTACATAAAAAATAACAACAGCTTTAGTTTAGACCCATGAGATCCCAATGTCCAGTCCATTGGTCTTTCTCTCACTGTAAAGAACTCTCTCCAGTTCCTCTCAGTTCAATCTCTCTCTGAGTTTGGTTGCAACATAAGACAATTCCTCCACTTCATTTCTCCCTCATTGAATCAGGTATAGACCAGAGGTCAGAAAGTACACTCCCGCTAGAACAAACTCTCTCACTCTCTCTCCGGTTACATCATCGAGTAATGATAGTGAGAGGATGTAGCCAATGGACACTTGTTAATCAGGTTAGCAGAGTTAATGGACTCCCAGACAATGCCTGGACAATTAACTGAATTAATACACTGGTCCTTGGAAATAAAACCATTTTATTACCACACCAGTAAATATAGAAGACTTAAAAAAAAAAAGGGCTTTAAAGATAAAATAAAAATCTGAAAAACAATAACAACAACAGTAAGGATCTCAAAGTGCACCAAATAATAGCTTATAGAGAAAAGAATGGCTCTAAAAAATGGTGTTGAAATCAAATCAAATAAAGTTTATAACAACTTCAACAAAGATCTCAAAAGTGTACCAAATACAGGGCTCCTAGATCAAAGCTATCAAGTACAAGCTGATAGCTCTCTAAACAATCTTGGAACGACAATTTCTGGCGAGTATATGATGTGCTTAAGCACAAATGGCGAGCGAGCCTAAAACTGCACTATTGTTAAACGATTGATTTCAACTTCTAACACTCAAGCTACTAAAAAAATGCCGAATTTTTAAATTATGTACAAAACGGTAAAAGGGATTGCCATAGTAACCACTCCCCGCAACTGTTTGAATTGAAAAAAAAAAAAAAAAAAAAAAAAGCAACAAAAAACAAGTCATGCTATTTAAACGTTTTCTTTGTGATATTCATTAGCTAAGTAGTAGTTGTAACGCACAATACTTTCACATTTAACTGAACATACCTACACAAAGCTTACCTCCGTGGTTAGTCTAGTGGACGATGAATTTTCAAGTACATTGCGTAGGGCTTATAACTATGATAAATAGCGAATAATTGACCACCGCCACTAACTCGAATAAAAATGGAACCTGTAAGTTTTAACTGCACTCGCAAAAGAATTCAAAGCGGTAAACAATTCAATTTCTAGAATGATACGGGTAATGATTGATAACAAGAGGATTATGTTTAGTGAAGTTTGGGACGAGAGGGTCAAAGTACAAAATGACATGTACGTCCAAACATATAAATATAAACAAACAAACATCCCCGGTTTTCAATTGTGTTACCCCTGTAAGTGTCTCGCTCGCTAATTAAATCAAAGTTGAAGTAGAAACTTCAGCATTTCAAAAAAAAAATTCTCAAAAAAACATCAAATTTCTATTTGATCTGTAGCCAATCAAATATCTTGAAAGTTCAACACTCAAAAGAACGAGTCTAAACTTAAAAAATTGTTTGAACACTCTGACACTCTCTCTCTTTCTAATACTCCCACTACCTCCATGACATAACTCCCCCTTCTGTGGCCTCCAAAAAAAACAGAAAGTAACTATGCACTTCACAAAAGGAGTAGCTATCTCATTCAATAAAATGGCCGCTTTTGCCTCATGTAAGAAAATGAAATAATAAACTGACTGTTCACTTTGTTGATACTAGCAATTCCGTGGTTGGAGAACTCCTTTGAAGGTTGTGGCATGAAGTGGCTTCTGGTGAAACTGCAGGGGATATTCTGAAGGAGATGACCTCAGGCCAAGTTGGAAAGAATACAATTATCATAAAGTGTTAAATTAATTCAACAGTTGCAGCCTTGATCTCATTTAGATTTGAATATACGTAGTGACATGGACGTAAAAAAGAATAAGAAAAAAGATTAATACCAAACACACAATACTTAGAAATTTAAATTTCCTTTTCGTAAAAGCATTTATGCTTACAATATGACTTATCAGTTTACTTCTGGCTTACAAGAGACCACAAATAGCTAATGACTGGCACATACATTATTCACAGCAAATCGATAAGCTAACCAAGGCTACCAATCAAGAATTTACCGAGGGTATAACGTGACAGAATCATGGAAAGGTACACCTAGAGGCCAAAAAATTTTTTTGGTTTAGTTTTATTTCAGTAAATGATAGTAAATAAATGACCTTCTGCTGATACCTTCCTTTCTATTTAAAAAGGCTGAGTTATATCAACCATTAATTAAAACAAGTCTCAGATCATTCAGTTTTTGTTTGAATTTAATTGCCAATAAAAAAAAAAAATCAATATTTTGACTTAATCCACCTCATATCTTTGCTTGTATTTATACACAATTTTTGTATTGAGCGAAGAACTGTACCTTTTCCCAGAGCCAGTCACATTATGTACATATTTATGCAATAACGAAAGTGTTGAACTGATTCATCAACAGCAGTCTTTGCCTTCATAAGAAGATAATCATAACATTATATCTATTAAAGAAAATGGACACAGTAAGTTGCAAAGTGCAATTTACACTAACCAACGATCACTAGAATTTGCCAAGGTTGCAAGTTTGCCTGTTAGGTTAACTGTTTTAAAAGTATTAACCTGTTTATAATCATACAGACAGTCTACAATTAAAAGTAATAATTCAGAATTCAGTCCAGCCATCTGTTGTGTTAGGACTGAGACCTTGGATGGCTGTACTAAGCTTCTTGGATACATTGCATGCAACCGCCACTAGAGAGTCCAGCTCAGCTGAGAAGCTTACACAAGCAGCAAACCAAGGAGTGAGTGATTGTAGCAGCCCACCAGAAGCCAGAGTACCAAGAATACTAACTATTGCTGTTTAGAATGGAGGAAGAGGAATGCTCAAGAAAAGATGAGTTCAAGAATGGGGGAACTTGAAATGAAACAGTACTGAGTTCTCATCTTACAGCTGCACTGAGTGAGTGTGAGAAATGACTACACTGACTTTAACAATGCAAAGGCTACCAAGTAAACAACAGTCAGCAAAAAAAAAAAAAATAAAAAAAAAAAAATAATAATAATAAATGCACAAGTCTTAAAGCAATTGACATTTTCTGTTTGTTTATTTGTTTGTAAACACTAGTTACCCAGACATGGCAGAGTTCGCCCGTCCCTAATCACTTTGTATGGAATATTCTCTGAAGCATTGCCCGCTACGTCGCAGTGCATGTATAATTCAATTATCAGTTCCTCCATCTTGCCAAACTTTCCCCGACCACCTCCACTAGCTCATGAATTGTCCATTACATGTTTCAGATTTTGACCTTGGGAAACGAGGGAAACGAGGGAAGCGAGGGAGTCCATAGTATTACGATATTTCTTCCTGCTAATCTAATTGTAAAAGGAAGCATTACATTACACTCCATAATCATTACACTTCCTCTGCTAGATAAATATCAGGGAAACCTGTCTCAGTTGAAACACACCTACTAATTACTACAAGTCTCAATTAAATACGCTTAAATAAAACCACACCTCTGCTAATTGTGTTAATCACACCCAGACGTGGCACTGCACCGCCCAGAGTATTTATTCTTACCCTCTTTTACGTGAGTCCAGGTAACACATCAAGAGTGTAGTAATAATACTAGATGCTAATAGTCAATGAAAAATGACATCATCTCTTGTGTTCTAAGTGACATATACTTGATGGCTCAAAGAGAAAACAACTCTCCACTTCCATTTTAAACTGCTCAAAAGGAAATTAACCTTTCCTAACTTTGTAGAAACATTTTGGGTAAGTTATGACTTAACAATTTGCTTGCAGTAAACAGCACTAACATGGTGTGCTTTAGCACAAATGGCGAGCGAGCCTAAAACTACACTATTAGTTATAACTTCTAACAATCAAGCTACTAAAAAAAAGTCGAGTTTTTAAATTACGTATGTACGGTAAAAGCATTCGGTGTCATAGTAACCACTCCCTGAAACTGTTTGAATTTTAAAAAAAAGAAGCAACAAATAACAAGTATGTTATTTAAACTTTTTATTGTGCTATTCTTAGTAATAGTTGTAATGCACAATTGAACATGCCTACGCAAGACTTACGGACAATGAATTTTCAAGTAAAATACCGCTGTGTAGGGCTTATAACTGTGTCAAATAGCATATGAACCTACCACAGCCACTAATTACAATAGAAATGGAACTCCCGTAAGTTTTTGAGTTGTAACTGCACCCCCCCCCCCCCCCGAAATAATTCAAAGCGGTAAACAATTGAATTTCTAGGATGATACGGGTAATGATTGATAAACCAGAGGCTTCTGTTTAGTGATGTCTGGGACGGGGTCAAACACTGAGCTAACATAAAAATACGAGAGGGTCAAAGTACAAATGACATATGTACGTCGCAAACATACAAACATCCCCGATTTTCAATTGTGTTACCCCTGAGAGTGTCTCGCTCACTCGCCAATTACTGACGTCACACTATTGTTTCATACCACAGTTCTTAGCTAACATGTTTATATTTAGACTTTTAGTAATTCTTAAACTTAATCTGACGGTGATTATTGTGTATATATATGTGACCGTCTACAGGAAAACCGGGCACAACGCGGCACCCTTTGAAATTTTTTTGTTGCACTTACAGAGTTGTCGGCGTCCAGATATTGAGCTCTCCAAGTTTTATCGTCGTAGCTTAAGTCGTTCCCACTATAATAGACCTAACCGTTCCCTTCCGTCGGCTTGAAACAATACATTTTTAAGAAATCGATCGATCTTTTCTCGATATTTACGCACGCCGCGTTGTGCCCGGTTTTCCTGTAGACGGTCACATATGTATATATACATACATTCTATTTTAGAGCAAAACTTAACTTACTCATAACAAAAAACTCCACTATAAAAAAAATTTAGACTTATTTTCATTTATCATCACCCTATTGTTATAATTATTTGCATTAGCATTAACAATAATAGCTGAACATATCTCTTAAAATGACTAGATAGTTACACTCAATGACCTGATAAGCTGCACTCTAGCTATTAGTAGATACACCTATAGATAACTACTCTTTACAGCTCAACATAATGGCCAACCTTAACCCTTTGCGGACGAACGCGGGCGAGCAATTATGTAATTAAATACGCGCACGCCGTAAAACCAATTAGTTGCCCGAGACGACGGCGTTTTACCAGTGGAGTTCGACACGTGGAAAAAGAAAACGGGCGAGTGTTTCTTTTGTGTTAGGCCTCAAATAATCTGCCTCTAGCGTTGTAGCTATGGTAATTCGTTAGTTTATAGTTTATAGAGTTGTTTTGAATACAAACTTAGTTGGAATTATCGAGGAGGCCATAGTTTGTTAGCTATTTTTTTAGCTTATATTTATGAAAGGAGAAATCACACCCAAGTGTAAGTTCTAGTTTTAGTTTGCTAATTTCTAGCTACTTTAGGCCTTTACTTCTTAGTAGATGTTCTATTTGAAAATAGCTAGACACAAAGTGTAGAAAAAATTTTTTTTTATTTAGTTGGTGCACTTGATATAAGTTATACTTATTTTATAAGACTTATTTTGTAGAGTAGAGATTGCAAAATGTATACTATGTAAGCTACTGAAAGTTTTAGCGCGCTACGCGCTCTGTAACTGTAATAACAGAGCAAAAAAGAGCTTGTCACGAATTCGTGACAGCCGTATTCTCTTGACGCACCCGGTGTATCACAGATTCGTGACCATCGTACGCGCGCGTTAAGTTACGGCAGTCACGAATTCGTGACGATCGTACGCAAAGGGTTAAACATTACTAGCTATACCAGAAGCCTATATCTGCTCATTATGTGGGTCCAGTGCAATCTGCAGTCAACTTCATTCGCTTCAGAAAAAAAAAAAAGAAAAAAAAAATTAGATTGTTCAGTTCCCATCTATAGAATTTTCCCTGGTAAAGGGTCATCAAAAGCCAAAGTTCTATGATGTCAACCATTAGGAATCATAAAGGGAACCATTAGCTGAAGGTCATGGACTAATAGAATCATTAAAATATTAGAGTACTGTCAAGTGCCTTCCTGTTTGATAATTATATACTCAGAAAGTATACCTTTTCTTAGTATTAATTTTATTCAGGACTTGAGGCTTCAATGGACACATGCTTCTGACCTTTGACATTCAGGTAGTATTGGATTCCAAGGTATGGAGAAGATTTTATGTGTGCACATATAATGTTAACAGTCACTGTCAATATGATGATGCACCAGGTCTTGGAGAGCAAGCAAATTTTATAAGTGCGTTAAATTACAGAATTCTGATATCGTAAAACTTGATTTCTGCATAATTGAATCACTTGACCCTGGCATATTCATCAACCGAGATATAAGTCTGCAGCAGGGTTGTGGTAATTACAGGAGTAAAGTAATCAATTACAATTACAATTACTTAAAATTTTTGCTACCAATTACACCTTTAAGAACTAATTACAACAAATCTGTTAGCAATTACATACAATTACATCACATCGCCTCCTCAGGATAAGTGGTCATGTAATAGGGCCCACAAAGTTTGTAATTTTGTTTTAATTCATCAATTCTTCTTAAAAAAGTTATAAAAACTGAGAATTCATTTTTAAGTAGAGAAGAGTTTCAAAATGATGTGGTAAAAGCCTGCTCCTTAGACTAAGGAGCAGGCTTTTACCACATCATTTTGAAACTCTTCTCTACTTAAAAATGAATTCTCAGTTTTTATAACTTTTTTAAGAAGAATTGATGAATTAAAACAAAATTACAAACTTTAGTGGAGTCAAAAATTTTCCTGCCTGGCTAAACACATGTTCAACTGGAGCTGATGTTGCTGGAACAGAAAATAGCTTTTTTGCAATTTGAGCGAGAATAGGATACTCATTTTCTTTCAATTTCCAAAAGCCCAACTACTTGCCAATTACAGGTATGCAATTACAATTACAATTACAATTACTGCAGATGGTGTAATGATTACAGCTAATTACAATTACCAATTGCAATTACCACAACACTGGTCTGCAGCCTTCATTGTGGGAACATAACTTATCTTCCATGCAATGATCACATCAACATGCCCTTATATCTTTCTGAAATGCTCACTCTTTTTTTTTTTTCGCTTCCAGACACCAAAATCATAGCAAGATAGACAAAACATGGAGGACTACCAATAGTGTAATGTGGGGAAATTTTCATTTTTGCAACATGCTTAGTGCACATGGTTTTCTGGTAAAGTATTGACAGAAAAATAAGCTTTATATGAGTGAAATGTATCAATAGGTTCACATGAATATGATGACCCCTACCATACAGAAATTCATAAATTGTACTAAGTCTTGAAACTACATAACTGCCTTGTAGTTATCACACTTGAGCTGTATCCTGTCATTCCTGAACTGCAAACTTTGAAATGGATCTAACATAAGTAGGAAGTTTTTTCAGACGAAATGAAACTGACATGCCAAGTACCTTTTTTGAAACCATGGCCAAATCTTTTACCTGAAATTCTAACTATGGCAGTGAAAAAAAAATTCATTACCATTTGCATCAAATCTTGAGAATGTGTCATTTCAGATATTTGATACACATTACAAACCAATTACAAAAATACAATATCTATTTGAAAAAAAAAATACAGGCAGTTGTACAAAATAAAACTAGAGGTTCATGGAGGTTACATGAAGTGGCTGTGAAGGTGCTATTATACAAAGAACTATGAAGGGTTGAGTTCTGTGAACTGCTATAGCTCAGAGCACGTCCACACATTACGAAATTATATTTTCTATGCATTAATCAACCACTTTATATCGCTTACTTCACCCACTGATTGGTGGGGAGAAAATAAATACAATCTCAAACAACACACACACACACACACACACACACACACACACACACACACACACAAAGAAATTTATGTAATTGTATACAGAAGGACCAACTCAAAGGACAAAGTTGCTAAGAAGAAATGCCTCAAAAGTCATCATTAATACTGTTGAGATAATTTATAAAAATTACATTCTAGCCAATCACCATATGTAACGTTCAATGCCTCATCATAACTTTCTTCTGAAGAGTATTTAATTCCCATATAACAGATACACTCTGTAGTAAACTTCATTACAGTGGACACAAAGCCAAGCACGGATTGATCTTAGTGAACATTAATGGTAGAGTACTTGAATGGGAAACATTTTAATTCATCATAAGGGTACACTGTTTTGGGTCACAAATGATTTCTTCAGCTTAAAATATATATATATAATAGCACTTATTGGGCATGGCTAATTAAGGGCACTTCCCAAATTTTGAGTGAAAATTTACAAGTGCAGCTGCATTTGCAGTAACTACCTGCAAATCAATCATGGCTTCCACACTTCATTCAACTAACACCCAGTCTTTTACTTGAGGTAACTAGAAGGCCACAAAATCCTGAGGATCAACCTGCAATTGCAGCTGGTAAAGATGGAGTGAATTGCGGGGCAAGTACCTTATAACAATGTATCTGATCACAATTCCTGAGAAGAAGCGGTACATAATACTGCTTTAGCTGAAGTCTCTGGCCCGTATGCGAATTGTATTGCGGAGACGGTCGCCTTGAAAACCATGAGTATATATATAAGTCATAAGGCAAAGAACACAACCTTCAAAAGTTGCTGGAGATATTCTGAACTATACCAATTAATACCTAATTCAAAAGTTGCTGGAGATGATCCAGTCACTTTCAAGACTGTAGGCCACTTCACCCAGAAAACTACCTATTATGATCATTTTTCCTGATTATAAGAACTAAAAATACATTGGTACGACAAGTTCTATCAAGTTTTCCTCAATAAAGGACTTTCCCTATTTAAGGGACAAAGTGGTTGGAACCTAAGCAGCTTTTATAGGGAGTTCACTGTATTAATGGAATAAAACAAACAAAAAAATGTCCAGATCAGAAAAGCAAACCTTGGACAATAGAAGTTAGCTATCAATAACTCAGCATTTAAGAACTGTGTTGCAATTAGAGATCAGCCTAAAACCTGCGTGCTAAATTTCAGACTAATTCACTTTACCTGATGAACAAGTCATTCTAAGAATGTGACTGCAGAGGTTTCATTTTACTGCGCGTCCCTCACCACCTACCTACCTACCTACCTACCCTAGAGTCAGAAACCGCTCTCGAATTACAGTTGCTACATTGCATTGACAAGCAAAGCATAATTATATATATATACTGTATATATGAGCTGATTGAGTGATCTGGAGAAGCTGAATTAGTACCACCCACTTTAAGCTCCAACTTCTCTGAGGCACACCCCACATACTTCTCCAGCCAAGAATGGCTCACCACAGGGACCAAGAAAAGCAGATAATGAGACCACCACAGCCTCCAATCTTTCCACAGGCTGAGAGCATCGCCATTCCTCTCACCACTATCTTGCAAACAAGTATCTTCATCTGATGGTTTGGCTGGTTAGGCACCAAACAACAGATAGTTTCCATGCATGGCCAAGCTAGTCTGGAAATACCTACAAAACTATGTATGTTCATCCTGTGCTTGAATCCATCCCTCTTAGAGAATGATTGAAATAATGAAATAACAAGTGCCCATACATACCTAGTCCTTCCAGTAATACAAACATTTACTACAGGATTATCAGCAGTCACATAATCTTTGCCAAAATGAAAAAAGATTCACAGAAATAGAAATTAAAGCTCCATGTTTGTTTGCGTGCACGTATGTATAGGCATTCAGGCTCTCTAGTTTATATGTACATGTCCCATGCACTGAAACTCAAACTTTAACTTTATTTTTAAATTATGTAATACCATTCAATTAATTCAAGACGGCAAAAAATATAGCCACAGTAGTACTACAAACACTTGAAATACTCTACCTCCCATGAAGTTGAAATCATGTGATATATATATATATATTTTTTAATTTAAGACTTCAATCTCAGTTTGTTCACCACCACCCACAACTCTTCTCTCTACGACTAATCTAATTCTGGTTCTCTCATTTCACCAGATGTTCATACGCACACACAAATGCACACATGCATACCTCCCCAGGCAGACTAAACTCCTCAGCTAATACTTCCCTCGCACTCACCAACCTTGTTAGTGAGACAATAAAATTATGTGCATGAAAAAATTCCTCCAGATACCTTCTTTATGCAAACAAAGAAACAAATATCACCAGAACTGACACATCTGTTAATAGACTATGCAGTTATCTGGTATCTGTAGGAGTTTAATGGATTGCACATGCCAAATGATCAGATGTCATTAATCCATAAATGCAACAAAACTATGATTAGAAGGAAAACAATGAAGTATTAACTTATTCCTCCCACACTAATACAGCCATAACAACAACAACAACAACAACAACAATAACTACAACAACAATAACTACAACAACAATACGAGCTCTGTAATTAAAAAAAAAAATTGGTGGAACAACCTCAGGTTTGGTAAAAGGCTCCTTGTTAACTTCAGTAATAGCATTGCCAGTAACATTCCAAGAAGAGGTCAAAACACGTAAAATTATAGGTAGATTTGAACTTATAATTTTGCTAAACTTAAAACAAACTACAGACCACGCATGTGTACTGCGCAAGCTAAAGAGAAGTGTTTCTATAACTTATTTTGAATTTTTTTAAATTAGAATAAGACTATTGAACTACGTACATTTAGTGCTTTACTTTGGAATAGTCGTTAACTTTTTAAGATATTAAGACATTAGCTTGTAATCAAAAGGCATCATTAATGCATTTCCTAATTAAATTACTCCTTGCTAATCAACCCGCCACTTGGGTGGATGCCATAACGACAATATTTGACTCACTCCATTAATTAAAAAGGAAGTAGTTAAGACCCACCCACCTCTATCACATAGGCATGCAGAGAGCTGTCCAAGATGACGTCCACCCCTAGCAACTGGAAGCAGCTGTGGCAGTTGTACCCCCGTAGGTTCACGAAGAAGTTCCTCAGGAATCTGTATTCTGATGCCAGAAGGACGTTGACGATGGCTTGGTTGATACCATTGAATACAGACTCACTGTCGACTCCCACAGAAGAGAAGTAGTCCTTCAGCTTCTGGAATGTCCAAGTCAGATTCCCAAGATGGGTGTACTTCTTCCCCACCGAGGTGTTGGTAAGGTACTGTCGCTCGCTGCCACCCTTGGTGGCGTTGTGGTCGTACTTGCTCGATGCGAACCTCACTAAGCCTTCCTTGTATATGTATGCGCGCAATGGGACCACCGACGTCACTAGCACGTACGTCCGGAAATCAAACTTCCTTCCTCCCACCAAATAAGGATCTGCCAGGAAAGGTTGCACGACGTAAGTGTCAAAGAAACTCTGCCGTCTCACTATCTCTTCCATGTCTTTCACCACAAAGATCCCATGCCCCTCCCCCATTCCACTGGGCTTCACGATCCACAGCGAATTTGATGAATTCATCTCTTTCCTGAGAATGTCCTCATCAGCCGGCAGCACCCAGCACGGAAAAGTAAAGTCTCTATCACCCTTGAAACCCGACAGGGACTCTCGTATGGTGTAACAGAAACCATCCTTACGCCAAATAATTTCTCGAAGGCCGTGAATCTGATTAAATCGCTGAGTCTTGCGTAGGGAGCGATGGCCGGCGGAATTCAAGCAGTGTTTGTCTTGAGCTTGTATGCCTAGACATAGGAAAGCAGTGAGGTCGTCCATCTTGACCTGTGTCCGAAATGAAACCTCTGCAAAGTCGAAATGCATTCTCCTATATGCCATTGACCACCCTTGGGCATCCCTGAGGGCATAGTACCTGCCATATGAAATGTCTTTGGCTACTGCCAAAGGTTTATTGGAAGATGAATTCGTGTGGAACAGCAAGCTGGGCTCTATCTCCTTTAACACAGAGACCATAGAAAGTCTGCGGGCTCTGGCGTTCAACCGAGTCGTGGTTTCTTTAGCTGGCGTCCTTTTTCCACTTTCTCCCGGAGTAGTGTCGCACGCCGACGAGGCTACGTTGCGCGTGGGCAGGGAAATCAGCGTGAACCAGATGCTGGCCAGAGAGTGCAGGAGCAATATGGTGGACAAAACAAATAGCAAGCGCCATATTCTAGAGTCCATCTTGTACCACTCACGCCCCTAATAAGATATCCACCTCCATTGAGGTTTTGCATCAGATCGCGTTCGATCAGCTGGGCCCCGCGGGAACGTTACGGCAGTATTAGAGGGCGGGGCTCAGTAGTGCTTCTCCCCACGACTGTAACGGCAGCTAGCTACGCCCCCTCATTGGCCTCAGTCGGACTGTTTCATCAATTAACACTTATTAAATATAATTTAGCACACTCTGGGGATGAAATGATTGTTGTTGTTTTTGTAATTTATACAGGAGTACAAAATAATGTTTTATTAAAGTAACCAGAATAATGGATACAGTACCCAGATGAGTCCTTGTTGAAGCTATACTCATTTCTCTGTGTTGGGTCTGGGATATTGTCCATGTAACTCAGAGTGTCCTCATCCCAGATGTCCAGTTGAGTACTGTTCATTATGTAAGATGAATTCCCAGGTTTACTGGTGACAGAGACAGCTCCAAGATTGCCCTGTTCTCTCACAGTCGATAACCCCGACACTTCCTCTGTGCTGAAGCTGTAAATTCCATCGACATCTACACTTCCCCAAGCCTTAACCACCTCTGGATCCAGTTCTTCATACTGCATAGAATTTGTTGAAGTGGTGCACACTCTTTTTGAGTCTCGCAAAACGTCATATTCGTTTTCTTTGGGTGCAGCAAGATCGTTCTCTTGAAACATATTCAGAGCATCACCATGAGCTGCCCTCAAGTGGCTCTCCAATGGACAGTCCTGGGCTGCTTGAAGTGTGTGGGAATGAGAAGATGAGCTGAAACTCTCACGCAATTCTTGCTGGGTATTGTGGTGGGCCAAGTACCCATTCCAACCGTGTCCACTGGAATCTCCAGAAGTCTCCACCAGGTTGGCGGAGGAGTTGGGACTCCACAAGATGGAAGGGTCGAAGAGTTGCTCACCAGTAGTAGAAGCCTTTGAAGGTGACGTCTGTAGAGATGTGCAGGAGTCAGAGAATGGGTCCAGGGCAGTGATGATGGAGGAGGTAGAGGAGTGGTGAGCAGCTTGGTACAATGGAGAGTACAAGATATGGTCCATGCTCTAAAGTTCAACCAACACAAATTGTAAAAGCAATATATAACTTTATTATAATACTATTTTCAACTAGCTACATGTAATAAATAATGGATTAATGATGTCATTATAAACATATTCAAGATTGTAGCTATTTGTTTACCACTAATTGCTAGGGTTACAGTACCGTAGAGAACTTATTTGTATTTAACAGATTTCTGCCCTGCTTGTTTACTTACCTTCAGATTATCATGCGGCGGAATGTAATATCCCAGGGTCCTGCAAAAAAGAACAACAACAATAACAATAATCACAGTAAAACTGCCTTTATTATAATCGTTGGACTGCATGTACCCTTTCCCAAGTCAAAACTCTTATATACATACATAGGTGTATGTGATATATATATATATATATATATATACATACATAGGTGATATATATATATATATATAATATTAGTCCTTAGTTATGATGACATACCTCTTCTTTCTCAGGGCAGCCACTCTATGAGCATTGACTAGGTAAAGAATGGTCAGAGTTGCGAGTAGTGACAGAAGCAGTAATGTCAAAACAGCCAGCACTGGAGCCAACACTTGCAGCAAACCAGGAGACACTGGCACTCCTGCAGCAAGAGCCAGAAGCAAACAAAGTGGGCATAGCACAATTCTTGCAATAGCAAACAAACACAATATTAAGCAACCAACATAAGCAACGTGTGTGTGTGTGTGTGTGTGTGTGTGTGTGTGTGTGTGTGTGTGTGTGCAATGTTCCATTAAACTAGGTATTCCAGTTATTGTTCCAAACATACGCAGTTAGTAGCACATTATTAGTTGTCAAACATTACAGTCATAGCTTTATTATTATTGTTGTTGTTGTTGTTGTTGTTATATTATTATTATTGTTATTGTTAATATTATTATTATTACTATTATTACTACTACTATTATTATTTTATTGTTATTATTATTATTTTTATTATTATTGTTACATAGCTATTGTTCTTATTGTTTTATTTTTTATAGCTACTATTATTATTATTATTTTCATTATTATCTTTATTTTTATTATACTATTACTATTATTACTGTCATTGTTATTATAACTACTACTCAGAATTCAATGATGCTTCTCTTAGAAACAGTTTTTGCTGTCACCTGAAAACAGACTGAAGAGAGCTTAGCTTTCAAGTGAACTGCTATTACAATTACATGCATATTATATTATACATTTTCGTAGATTCTTTCTCCAAAAAACATACTTCTGGTTAAAGTATTTCTTGCTTTTTTTCCTGGCATTTCAGATCCAAAACAAAGCCTTCATCCTATACAGCACTGCAGCTATATGGCCACATGTGAGGTACTACATGCAACAGCTAGCCATTTTCCTTGTTTCCACACTTCATCGATTTGTTTTCTTCGAAGAGGAAACTAATGGAATGAGGCATGCAGTTACCATAGCGGTGATGCCACTCGCACCACCTACTACTGATATTTTAAGCATGGCATTCAGCATCTTAACAAAAATGATTTTTTACTACTGCAGAGTTTGAACAATAGGTTTTGCCAACCTCGTGAATATGAAGCAATAATTTTCCAAATGTATTGTAGAAGGCAACTTAGATACACTTAATAAACTGAGGTAAAGTTCAGCTGGAATAAGCAGACCAAGTAGCTTCTTTCTGTTTTGTAACACCAGGTCATACGTGCATTTTAAAAAGCGAACATCTTCAAAGCTTGATTAGCATAATGTCTGGTATATTTTAACCAAAAGCTCTAGCATTTGAATAGAATCAACAGCAAATTAAACAACATGTTCACTTGATGAATTTATTTAATTGTCCCTTGGCATGACCATTTGAATTCATTCAAACGACACGTATCAACTAGATTAACTGAAGAGGTACATGCATTATATTAATTCTTTCCCCTAAATAGTACCTGCACTGGTAGGTGGCTGATGAGAGGTGCTCCTATTAATGACCTCACTGCTGCGCTTTGCCCTCTCGCTACTGCTCGTTACCACCTTCACCTCCAGCATGCCAGTAGAGAGGGTGATGGTATCCATGACAACAGAACTGGTCACAGCCTCTGGATTATGTGCTGGCAAAGTTGTTTGAGAAGGGTTCGTTGAACTGGCAGATTCAAAAGAGACCGTGCCACTAGGATTACTTTCAGAACGAGTGGGTGTAATCGAGTCACCTGCTAGCGTTGTTGTCCAGGCAATATTGTCTACAGATACATTCAATAAAAGCAAATATACTCCATTTTCCCTCTATGTATGGTCAATGGTTTCGAGCCACAACTAAAGATATAGCAGTAAGTCACAAGCTTGCAATAATTTCAACAACAACAAAACAACAACAAATTGTTTACTATAAAATTGATTAGTTTGGTAGATAATCTTCGGCTAGCAAGTCTTTTAGAACTTGTCTGCCGAGAATTTCTAGCTTGAGCAGAGTACAGAGATAGTGGCTTTTCGTCAATATTGAGAACAAAAAAAATTGCATTCCAAAGATGCAAAGGAAAAATTCCACTCCCATTAATCAAGTTTCTGCTTAACCCCATATCTCCTCCCTCACTGTTCCCTACTCACCACTTCAGAACTGAACCCCACTTGAATGCGGTAAAGATGCATGCAACAGTTAGCATGACCAAATCAACTCCTGGAATGTCAATTATGCACTCTAAAAGCATCCATCCACCGACACCAGGAGAATTCACAGGCATTGCTAAGGTTTCCCATTCAACAAACAGGTAGGGCTATTTATGTGTGGGTAATGAGAAGTAAGTACATTTGTGCCTCTAGGCTTAAAAGCACTAGTCTTGAGGCGATTATATCAACTTGAACAAAGCTTCTTTAGAAATAAAACAGATCAAAGTTTGTATTGAAAAATTTACTGCCAATATTATGAAACTCTAATGACCAGTGGCTAGAACTATACCATCCATTAATTTTAAAAGTGTCACCATTTATGTTGGCTTGAGTTTAAATGGTGGGTGACCCCTTAATTACAAACACAAATGATACTGGCAATCCAATTAAACCACATTACCCATATTGCCACATAATTAAAACGTATTTTTCCTGCTGTAAGTTTGTGTACATAGCAAAGTGAGAATCTGATTGGTCAGTGCACACGACTGTTTCTGCCTTTTGACGCCATCTGCCACTATGGGATGGAGCTGGAATGCACATGCACACTTCAGCTATGAGGAAGTGGTGAAAACTATTCTTTCTTTTTTTTCTTGTTCAGATTTTAGTCTTCCCTGTGTGGAACAACAATTTCGTTTCACTAACGCTGGACAGTAGTGCTTCTTTAAAAAAATTTAGCTTAATTGGCAGAACTTTAAACTTGGGCATAAGTGGAGAGTAGCAACACTTAGCAATGAGTTATCTGTAAGTCTACAGTGGGGCTACTCCAACATTGGAATTCACTAGCAAGTACCCCGCCACATTGTGGCTCTTGATGTATTGCAAAGTAAGAATGCAATAGCACAAGTTATCTTGCTCAGTTATCATTCTCTACCATTGGTTAAGGTTACATAAGTTTCTCTCCTTTTCTGAACCATCTGAGCTTTTCTTCTACCCCACCTCTCCTATCTTTAGCTCTTCTTCTCGAGTCATACAACCCCCTTTTACTTTGTCTATCTTACTTTGAGAAACTTTTGTCTTCTATTTCTACTTTAGCCGTTCTTTTGAAAACTATCCCGCCGCCTTTTCTCGTTGATTCCACCCGCTTTTTAGTATCGCTCGCCTATTTGCCTTTTCTTCCCTTCCATTTTAAACCTATACCGCCTTACCTCGCCGTTTCCATCTGCTTTTCAGTTTACCTTCTCTTCGGTACTTTCGCCTTCTTTTATGAAACCTACGCTGCCTTCCATCGTCTATTGCACCCGTTTTTTAGAAGTAACCAGCACATTTTACTGACTTTGACGTCACTTTACCTAACACAAAACGGGACGACGCTTTACCGAACCGTACAAAGCTCATGAATTATTGATGAATACACATACCGTCGGTCGTCGTCGTCATCGTTACTGACACACAAGTGTATTATTATATAGATTCTCAAATTGTCCAGATGTTATGGTCTAGGCTGTTCTTTTTTTTTTTCTCAGAAAAGCTACTCAAATATTGGCTGTGTGTGGATAATTGTTGCCTTATAACCTGTCCCCTTGAAGTCACATGTCATATTCACACGAGCTAATAATAGTATCAGACACACCCATTGCTGCATATACAGTCCCGTGGCAGAGACTATTATACCTAGCTGTGAGGTTAGAGTTAATGTAGAGCAAATGACTAGCTTTCCTGTGAATTAATCCTCAATTTCATATCTCTTTAAAGTGGGTTTGCCTTGTCTTCTCAAGTTGCTTGCCACACAAAATAACAAACGTTGACTTTGTTACAAGTCTGGCCAGAGGCTTTAGCTTCAAATAGAGTTTGTTTGAAGTAACACTTAAAGTAACAATATTAAGTTACTGTTGTAAATTCTTCTATTAAATTCAAGGCAAAGCACTACTGAAATACTAACTTGATTGGGGAAAGGTAAAGGCGTCAACGGTGGTTATTAATAAACCACTCATTACTGGCAGTTGGTTACAACAACGAAACCACTTGCCACGACAAATGCCCTTGGTTGGCCAGTTAAAAATCAAAGTTCCCCACTTTCGTGGGTGTTTCCACTCCCACTCCTACAGCTAGTAAACACTCCCCACAGATACTAATGACTCACCTCCAACCGCGTGGCCCGTGCAGGTCATCATCATCAAGGCCAGCTCACTGGCTTCCCAGTTGAATTCGTCCGTCACACTGAGGCATCCGTGATAGCTGCAGACTTCTCCTGGCTGGGCTGAGAACTCAGCGGAAAGACGATGCTGAACCGAGGTGGCTTGAGGAAAAACAAAGGCTCTCCCTTTGGTCCTTGTGACCTACACGAAAAGAATTAACAGTAACAGTAGTAGTAGTAGTAGTAGTAGTAGTAGTAGTAGTAGTAGTAGTAGTAGTAAAAGAGAATCATACATGATTTAACATACAAACATGTTTTTAATGATTTTTAGATGCTGGAACATATTCCTGCAATACGTGAAAGTTCAACAAATTTCCAACAGCAAGTGTGAGCAATTAGAAGTTATGATTTTTTTTCCTTAATACAACAATGGGATAAGTAAAATTGCTACACTAAAATATAATAAATGCATGGGTATATAATCAGATATTTGATGAGGATTGAATTTACGCTTTAGCATTTTGAAAAGTACTTTAAATACACCCACATATTGTCATATTACAATTATAGCACAAATCATATCACTTAATTAAAAATAAACATCTCTTTAATTACCTCGGAATCATTGATGCTCTGACAAGAAACAAACAATCTGGCTTCAACAGCTTCGAAATCATCAGAAGAGATCCAATTGAGACGGACATTGTCGCAATCTATGGACGCTGCCGTAAATTCCTCTGCAAATAAAACAGAAATGATATGAAATAATGTATAATTTTTATAATGCAGGCTCATAGAAATTTAAAAAAAATATCCTAAAGAAAAAATAAAAAACCCACCCCCACCATGTTCCTGGCAATGAAAACTATTAAATGCCACCCATATTAAACTAAATAAGTTTGTAAGGAAATTCAAGTGACAAATGTATTCGTCGCTGTCTTTACCGACGAATACTACTCCACATCCCTTTACTTACCCTGTTACTTCTACCAGCTGCTTATTATTAATTGGAAGAGTGTGCAAATAAAGCAGCTTGTTTCCTTACTTAAATAGCATAGTTTGTATGATGATTGACACAATTTCTGCATCTGATGAAAATTTCGCATCACATCACTGAGTATACTTTTCAATTTAAAACTCTGTCACTCATAGTAATAGGGGATTTGTTTTTATATAGACTTCTCAATTTAAAAAGAACTAATTAATTAATTAAGCATTAATTCATTTAATGAATACTTTGTGGCCAATTATAAGTGATTGGTTTCCATTGGTTTTTCTTTGACACCACATCAGATGTCTGAGATAATACTCTGCATTCCAGTTGAAGCCTTACACATCAGTTAAATTAACCCTCCTCACATGCACACACACTCCTCCAATAATAAACAACTGCTGCAACAATGCACTCTATTTCAAATCAAATCGTCAGAAAATACAGCTGATTTTAACGTTGATACAATAGGTGGTTATAACAGCCATTAACTATACACCACACAAAACTGTTAACTTACGAGCTCCACCGCAATCGTCTCTAGGGACATCGCTCAGGCACACGCTGAAGAACGATAAGAACGATGTCCAGCAGCATAGCCACAACAGACTACTTATTCGCATTACGTTTCTGATCAAGTAAGCTAGCCAGGTTCAGTAACCTGAAATTATCGTAGGAATCTCGACTTTTATAACCAGAAATAAATTACTTGCGCGCATTCTTTGTCTTGATATCTGGTAAGGCGTTCTTATCTTACACTTGATTTTTGGTATGTTATTCGGAGTGTTGTGTCAGTAAAATAATAAAACAAAACAAACAAATAAATAAACAATTAAAATAATAAACAGGTCCCCGCCATACAGTGGCGCTTGATCTACTAACTATTGTTAATTAGAATGCAGTAGCATAAGGTATTTTATCTATTCTTATTATCCTCTACCACTTGGTTTAGTTACATCAGTTTCCCTCTTTTGCTTTCTTTCTTCCTGAGATTTTTCCTTTCATCAGTTTTTTTTTTTCTCGAGTCCTGGATTCCCTTCTCTGTCTGTCTCCTTTTGCTTTCCAGTCTCAGTCCACTATTGTCAACTAGGTTTGTAAACTAGTATCTACTTCTCCGTCTTTTCTTCGCCAATCTACTGCTTTTAGCTGCGCAAGAATACTCCTCCAATAGCTTTCTTCTTTCTATTAAAAGTGATGACGCTTTACCAATTCCAATTATGACGATACTTTACCAACCCGGCTCAGCTAATAGCTTGTTCATCTTGTGCTAGGTATTTGCATGTAAATGGTGCTTTTAGCATTGAACTACCAGTTGGCTTATTTCATGGCCAGTAGAGGGGAAGTACTCATAGTGGGTCTGATATAAGTTGATTATTATTGCGTATTAATCAATTATTTATGAAATCATTTCACTTGAATTGACATGTCGATATCTGAAAGAAAACAGAGTTTAATGCAATATCCATGGCAATATCACATCATATATATATATATATATATATCATGAACTTCATTCAGTCTGGATGCGCTTGAAGAAATGGTATGCATGCAGAATCTACATCAATCTCCGCTTTACAGTAACAGTAAATTAATGCTAATCAAAATTAAACATGTATTAAATCAGTGTAGTGTAGTCAAACGGGCTTAGCTAGTGTCAGTGTAGCCAATGGGCTTAGCTAGTGTCAGTGTAGCCAATGGGCTTAGTGTCAGTGTAGCCAAATGGGCTTAGCTAGTGTCAGTGTAGCCAATGGGCTTAGCTAGTGTCAGTGTAGCCAATGGGCTTAGTGTCAGTGTAGCCAATGGGCTTAGCTAGTGTCAGTGTAGCCAATGGGCTTAGCTAGTGTCAGTGTAGCCAAATGGGCTTAGCTAGTGTCAGTGTAGCCAATGGGCTTAGTGTCAGTGTAGCCAATGGGCTTAGTGTCAGTGTAGCCAAATGGGCTTAGCTAGTGTCAGTGTAGCCAAATGGGCTTAGCTAGTGTCAGTGTAGCCAATGGGCTTAGCTAGTGTCAGTGTAGCCAATGAGCTTAGTGTCAGTGTAGCCAATGAGCTTAGTGTCAGTGTAGCCAATGGGCTTAGTGTCAGTGTAGCCAATGGGCTTAGTGTCAGTATAGCCAAATAGGCTTAGCTAGTGTCAGTGTAGCCAATGGGCTTAGTGTCAGTGTAGCCAAATGGGCTTAGCTAGTGTCAGTGTAGCCAAATGGGCTTAGCTAGTGTCAGTGTAGCCAATGGGCTTAGCTAGTGTCAGTGTAGCCAATGAGCTTAGTGTCAGTGTAGCCAATGAGCTTAGTGTCAGTGTAGCCAATGGGCTTAGTGTCAGTGTAGCCAATGGGCTTAGTGTCAGTGTAGCCAATGAGCTTAGTGTCAGTATAGCCAAATAGGCTTAGCTAGTGTCAGTGTAGCCAATGGGCGTAGTGTCAGTGTAACCAATGGGCTTAGTGTCAGTAGCCAAATGGGCTTAGCTGGGGTGCATGAAATGTCTTTTTTCACCACTTCTTTTCCAATTTCAAAACTCCTCAAGCAAGCTTGTGTTTGGACGATCTAAATAGCTATGTAGTTAGAAAACTAGAAATCGTTTTATTATTATAGGTGACAGCAGAAATGCTACGAAGGACAACACCCTGAAGAGTGAAAAATTTATAAGTAATATTATTGAAAGAAGTAGAGACAGTTTTCTTCAAAAAGTCACCCACTGACATGCACTCAGGTTTCATACCTATTTAAACATTGAAATCTGGGAAAGATTCTCAATGGCACATTCGTTTCTAGTAAGATGTGTGTGGTTATTCTTTATGTAGAACCTAATTTCTACTACTGGCCTGAAGACAATAAAAAGAATGGACTTGCATATATTTAGCTGTGTTTAGGGATAATTTGAGTTAGTATCATGTGTAAGTTGTGCTATTGATAGTTGCAGGAGAGAATTTAAAAAATTTTTTTTCTAATTGTGTTTTTGAAAACAGTAGCTAGCTATAGTTCCAACTAATTTTTTTTTTTTGAATGAAAATTTCTTTAAATCATCATTTGAAAAGGGGGAAGCACGTGACTCAGAGAAGTAGATAGCGTTACAACAGTTTTGACTGCTGCAAAAGAGAACGAAATCCTGGTGGGGTAAATGTACACAAAAGAAAAGTTCACGTATCACAATATGGTAAATGGTCGACAATTTAACTGAGGCGCATGCTCGAGTTGCTTTCTGTGTGGCGTAGCGTAATTGTGCCAATGAATTGATTGGTTGTCACAGTAATGGGAAAATTACAGATAATTTCACACTTCCTAAGCTTGTAGGTATTTGTCCAATAATAAGGCACAAGTAATTTGAGGTACAGTGTCCTCACTCGATAAAGACACGCAAGTGATTATTTGGTACAGTGTCATCAACCTTGATGCCTAGCATAGCTATACATGTATCTTTCTTACACCTTTTAGACATGAGGCCAGAATGATCAATATGGCATGACAACAGTGGTTCATTATATTTGGCAGGACTGATACATGTATAAACCAGAAGAGTGACGCTGAAATAGAAAAGGATGAGTTAAAAATTTGCTGATATGACCGATTATTGACCAGTGATTAAACAGAAGCCATACTAATAGCATCGCCATGACTCTTGAATCCAGAATCATCATGAGAAGGTATGTCTGTTTGTAGCACTATGACTTCGTTACTATCGTAGGTACTGTTCCTACAGATGTCACTTGTTTCAGTGACGACCCTGTGCCTATTGATGGATCCCCGCTCAAGACTGGAATAACCAGAGCTTAATTTCGTGCTCAATCTCGGAGAGCATGTAGAAGGTACGTGAACTCTGTCCATTAATGTCCTACCTCCCAGGAGGATCTTGTTGTAGTCTACATACGTGCGATCATGAGACGACCGATCCAGAAGGTTCCCTTCTTTGCGATCTTCTGGCTTGAAATACCGTTGACTGGACTCATCTTCACTACTGCTCGTCGAATGGTCTTTAAAGTTGCTGTTGTAGAAGCCCGTTTTCAAGTTCTCAGGACAAATATCGCCAGTTGCTGTCTGCACGGTATTGGGTAAGAAGACGTCATCACTGCTCATTCTCTCAATGGGTCGGCCGCTACTTATGCCACTAGAGTCACAGCTCGGAGGCAGCCTTTCCATCTGGTTCAAACTCAAGGGGTGCAGTCCATCATTCACATATCCCAAGTCAGACAGAACTTCGCAGCTGCCCTTCATGCAGGAGAGAGTTGCTACGTGGCTAGGCGAGGCAGATGTGGACTCACTGTCAAACTTGAGGCCATCCAAGAGCGTCATGGTGGAGCTCGATTGAGGCAGGGAAGTAGGAACAACAGCTTTGACGAAGATAAAACTGTTGTCAAAGTTTGCGCTTGGCTAAACAAAACAAGAAAGACAATTCACAATAACAACCACGGTCAAGTCAGGCACATACAAAGGAAATGAAAACTGAAAACATAGGAATGCAATTCATACTTCAGTTTTCTAAGATATTCATCTAACTATTGGTAATGTTGAATCTCAGGCTATCAAATGAGCTCATTATGACCAATTGTAATAATACAAGTAAGGAAACAGATTAGTAAACAAGTGACCTTCTAATTAATTAATTAATTAATTAAAGGAGAAAAAGCCTTCTACTTTTTACATAATAATTCATATATAATTTTATGAAAAATATTTTGTACTTACTTCGGCTGATTCGTTGATAATAGTATTCATTGCCTCCCTAAATATACAAAACAACAACAGCAAACAGTAAACACAAAGTCCTTTCTCTGTACTTGAGTTCATTATTAAACATTCATGACAATCCAAGTGTAATTATTAAAGACGAGCCCGTCATTTACCTTCGATAGGCAGAGTATTTCCTGTTGGAGGAAAAACTGCACCAAACAGCTGCAACCACAACCGCCACAAGTATGGTAACCATAGAAACCACTATGAGCGGCGCAGCAACGACAAATGGAGATGCTGTATAACAGACATAAATAAGAAAAACAAAATCTAACCAGAAATCCTCTTTTATACAACAACAAAGTTAATCACAACAAGACAGGACAGTGGGTGTGAGAGAAATTTATGTATCTGGAGTAGGATTATAAGAACATATTTTGTGACCATCTCCTACAGTATAAAGTTCTAGGGAAACATCAAAAGGACAGTGATCTAATTCGTAAGAAAACAATTCTCAGAAAGACGCTGTATCCTCTTCAATAGAACCGGTATATTCTAACTTACACATACAAGGACTTTTCCTACTTCAAGTGTCCTTTAAAGTAATTCTTTAAGCTTTGGACCAATTAATTCAAAGCTTTAAACTTTCATCATGCAAGGTAGTAACACATTTCAAGAGTTTCTCTTTCCCTGTGAGACTTTTTTCCCTGCTATTTACTTAACGCCTGCCCAGGTCAGACCAACAGCTGTTGTTCAGTGTGTGACCAGCTCTTGCTGGCTGTTTCAGAGAACATTGCTGGCCTCTGTACAAACAAGGACTCTAAGGCACCTCTCTAAACGAATGAGGTAAAAAAATTAGATTTTAACAACTACAAAATTAAATTTTAATTTTGCACTGCAATATTGTGCATGTTATAAGTTGTCACCGAAAAAAAAAAATATGCAAAATAGATATCAGCCTCCTAGTGATTGTTATAGACTTCTCAGTGCTTTTTCCAACCTTTACTGCTTCACTATAATTGATTAAATAAATAAAATATAATATATGAAAATGTAAAATAAAAAAAAATGAATGCAGCACTGGGCATGTGTCAGCTCTTTCTTAATTAAAATTAAATGAATATGCCATCAAGTGATATACACTTCAACCAAGCAAAGACCAGACAACTAGTCACTAATTGCAATTCTCTCAATTCTCGCTCACTTCCACACGACTAGGGATTCATTGATTAACACTTGACATCCGTGCTCGACTAGAGTCTGCCAGTCTGAGACAGAACAGGTGAGAGCAATCTGAGGGACTGCACAGGGAAACATCAAACAGAGCCAGTCCCACAGGGAAGCCATACTAGTTACACAAATAATGGTTTCACTGTGGAGTCCTTCACTCACTCCACCTTCAGGAGGGGGAGAGGAGGAGGGGATGGTCTGGTTGTCCATGTAGTTTCATATTGGGTTTTTCACATTCAAACTATCATACAACCTGGGTTTGTATGGAGCGCCTTATTTAATGGTGTGTGCATGTGTGTGTATGTGCGTGCGTGCATGTGTGTGTGTGCATGTGTGTGTGTGTGCATGTGTATGTGTGCATGTGTGTATGCATGTGTGTGTATGCGTGTGGTCTATGCATCATGTAACTTCAGGTACCCACACCACTTGCTGTGAGGAAAGGCCTGTTCTCCTGCGAGTTCCTAGCCCAGCTCCAGAAGCTTTGCTTGCATGGGGCTCACTGTGCCTGCTTAGTGCACAGGCATCCTTGCTCTGTCAGGTGCGCGTGACCGCCTAGTGGCGTGTGTGTGTGTGTGTGTGCATGTGTGTGTGTGTCTGGCATCCCGCTATGTCTTGTTGCTGGTGTCTGAATTGGTCACCTCCAAGAAAGCATGTTTTCCTCTTATTCAGTTGGCTAGTTCAAATTCTCAGGTAGTTGTAGCAGTCATGAGTGAAGCTTTACTGCTAAGAATCCTACCGCTAAAGAAGCCCTAAAGTCAAAGAATTGATTCAATAGGCTAAATTAATGTTGTTGTTTGGATTATTTGTTTTCCTGATTGTGCTGCCATAATACACATCACACACACACATAATACACATCACACACACACACACATTATACACACCACACACACACACACACACAATGACCTCATGTAAAGTTATAGTACAGGCAACAACCATAAAGCTACCGATTCTATGCGTTGTCTTGACCACGGTATATCACCTATCCCACTTCCTTGTTTAAATGGCAGAATTAAAAGCAGTCTGTAAACAATGTCTAACTAAACAAGACCAGCTCAACCAGAAAGAAAGACTGAACTAGTGGTCGAACAGGAAATCATTTCTGTCACGGTCCCTCCACACTGTGCTCACGATGGTAGCTTTGAGACAGATGACCACATCTTGATAATACCAGGTCACAGCTCAAGTGAGCAATTACTAGATATTACTGAGTGAAGGATTAGAAAAAGAAGAGGAGGAGGGGCCAGGAGGAGGTGCTAGTAGCTTTTGTTGGAGACACAATTTCGAATATCAGACACAACGTTCACATACTCACATTTTACTTAAATTAAGCAATGATATATATAATTATTGTAATACTAGCAAAATTTCTCGTTTTAACAGCCAATATTATGTTAATTAAAACTAATGGTCAAACAGGAAATCATTGGCAGTTAGAACAAGAAAATTTGCTATAATTATTTCAGCCGAGAATGACTGAATCAACGATATTGCAGGTTCTGGAAACTTCCTATAAACCATGCACGTCGCATAAATCTAAATATTTGCACTTACAGTAGCTCTACCCAATCCGTGCAAATCACCACTGCCACGCCTTTACTGGCGGCACAACTTGTGACCTATCCAACACCAATGACCTCACCGTGTTTGGAAGGAGAGCTAATCTGCCCAAAGAGATCCTATCTCACCAGTAAGTTCCCTCGGAAGAACCCAGCAAGACCACAGGCCAGACCTTGTCCTCACTCACCCGCCCTCTCTAGACTTAACAACAGCCACTTATCTTTCCTTCAGCTCGAGGAGACCATCCAAGCATCACAGATAGATAGTCACTGATCAGATGTGGAATAAGATGAGATTAAATATATAACTGTTAAAGAACTATGGAGATTGATGTGTTATACTTGTGTATCATAGATACAGGCTAAAAATAGCCAGGGCTATTTTTATATGCGAGTTAGAAAATTATTATACAATAAGCATTAGCCATTGTTCCAATGGTATTGTCTCTACTCAGCAGTGTGATTGCTGATATTCAAGAGATAGTCAATTGTAACGTTTTAATATCGAGAACAATAATTAACCCCACTTGTAATCCTTCTCTCACTCCCCCCCCCCCCTCCCCCCACCCAACCCCCACCCACCCACCTTTCACTATCCCTGAATGTACCACTCTACTCCACATGCAATCACTAGCACTCACCTCGCACGTTGGTAGCCTGCGATAGTTCGGGGTCGGTCAACCTTGTCTCGGCTGAGTGGGGTGGAGCTAGAGAAGGCGAGATTGCCATGTAGCTTGTGGTAGGCTCAATGCTGAGATTAGTGTCCACCGCTACAGATGAAGTGACAGTGGCAGACGGAGTGTCTGCATTTGAAACATAGTAAGAAGGAACGAGACGAAGGGGGAAAAAAGGGGAATAAAAAAAACTGATTTACACTGTATGCACTTACAATAATACATCTCAATTACACTTCCTAAAATATGACACTGGATATAGTGCTTTGCAATTCTAGCTGTTATTATGAGAAAAACAACAACAAAAAACAAGAGGTTTGGGTGGCAACTTTTGCACTCATTTTTTTGTTAACTAGTTACATATTTCTATTATCATATAATTATCATAACACTACTCATAAATCGTTGCTGCTTTTTTACGCATACTAACAGCCGTACACTCATATACGTCACTGAGAAATTCTTCCAACAATTAACACTACCTCTATGCCACGCCCCCTACCAGCCAGCACGCTCCATCAGTCTGTCGCAAACTGTCACTTCCCATCGAAAACAATTACCTAATAGTTTGTACCTTCAAGTGATATCACTCAACATTGTCATTCTCCTGGAAAAGTGTTTCGTTCTATTGAAAGGTGTGATGTGATTTTATGTAATGCATTTGTTGACAGAGTAACTTTCGCTTTTAGATTTCCACCACACAATTGTCTTCATAGGATCCATTTCCTTATTAGAACAGGCTCAAGTTAGTAGACATTCTCTGCTGCTTTCGGAAATCTAATCATTTCCCATAGTAAATTAAAAACAGCCTAGTCCATAATATACGTGTAGTTGACGTATGTGTGTGAGTGTGTATAGTGTGTGTGTGTGTGTGTCTATAGAAGTGTGTGTGTGTGTGTGTGTGTGTGTGAGCCTATAAGTGAACTATGGGTGTAGAGTAATAAGTATGCAGAGGAACAGGTTCACGAATATTACCAAGAGAGCAGGAAAAGATCTGCAGCTATAAACGTTGGTGCGGTTACAACTTGTGACATGAGAACTAGCTCAGCTAAGCCACCATTAGCTACAACACAAGATGCAGTTCAGGTAACCAACACAGTCTTGCAATATGAGATTTCACTAATTTCTCCCAACTTAGCTAATGGTTCCAGTTCTCAATGTCACACATATACAAATGCAAATGCTCTTGCTGCCTCTAGGCGATCACGAGCACCTGGCAGAGCCAGGATGCCTGTGCACTAAGCAGTTGTGAGCCATGCAAGCAAAGCTCCTGGAGCCGGGCTAGGAACTCGCAGGAGAACAGACCTTTCCTCACAGTAAGTGGTGTGGGCACCCGAAGTCCCACCTGGACCATTGCTGTTCATGAGAAAAGGCCTTGAATTTCCACCCCAGCAAATGCCAGGTCCCCAATCACAGCTGGGTGGACTGGTAGGAGGCAGATGGAAAATCAGATGGAAAAAATGCCAGAGTTGGGCTTGAACTCGGGAACCTGAGGCCCTGAGCCCAGGACACAACCACTACACCACACAGCCACACACAGCCACACACACACACACACACACACACACACACACACACACACACACGTGTGCATGCATACACATACAGGCAGACCAAACAGTTGTACTCCGCCGGTAGAATTCAGAAGAATTCACAATTCCTTAAATGTAATAGGTTAGCAAAAACAGGGTATCCCCCACATAGTGTGTGCATGTGTGCGCAAGTATGCGTGTAAGGCATTTACATAACATGCTCGTTTCTGTGATTATGTGTGCAATTATCTTCGAAAAACTGGAAATTTAAACTACTTATGTGCACTATACAGTTCCCCAAGATAAACACAGAATTAACAATAACCATAATCTACTGCATAAAAAAAAATCTTACCCCAACAAAAATTGCTACTTGCATATCCGATAACCAAAGACTGCTACTTCAGCTACATGAGATTTCTCTACATTATACCTGCTGCTTTAAATTTGAAGAAAACAAAAGAACTTCCATCTCCCTCCCTCCCTCCCTCCTTCTCCATACCTGGACTGACCCAGTTTAGTGGTACCAAATAGCACTCGACACATATTCAAGATTAATTAACTGCAGAACAGCTGCAACCACTATAAGCTCCTGCTAGGTCATCTTTAATTAGGCAGGAATTGAATATTTATTGGGCAATTCAATTGACCCGAGATTAAAAAATTTTTTTAAATTTGTAATAAAGTGAAATTTTTAACGATAATAATTTCACGTGTTGAACCGTCTGTCAATGCTTAGCTTGGCACTTCAGCTTTTTTCTTGAATAAAGTAATTCACACACTTACACACTCACCTGATGATGATGATGATGATGATGATGATGATGTTGGTGGTGGTGGCGGCGGTGGTGGCACTGGCACAGAGCACGTGTGGTGACCCAAATCAGTTGAGATGACATTAGGGTTGTGGATCGGTTTAACACAGCCGAACAGCACACACGATCCATTGCTCTCCAGAGGTAAAACTTCTGTATGATAACTGAGACGGCGCCCTACTAATACCTCTGTTTCTCGTCTAGCCTGCAAGTGGATTTGAGCACAACGTATAATGACAAAAAAAAAAGTACTCCATTGACAAAAGGCTGAGTGTGGGTATTATCTTCTTTAATATTTTTTGAGGAGGAATGAGGGGGAAGGGCTTAATCCTATCTTATTCACCTCCTCAGTACTTTGAAAGCCTCTACTAATGTAAACAAGAAAAATCATATTGACTTAGAAGTCGTTAGCCAAATCCTCTCTTCAATGCATTATTATCTCGACAGTCTAATTATCCAAACATTAACAGGGTTCAATAGCGTCGTGTTTGTAAAGACTGTGTAAATGAAGAGCAGAAGTTCAAACTCACCATTCTGTCAGAACAGTTGGAATACACGCTTATACTTGAAAATACCCGGTCATACTGAACATAGACACTGGCCTGTATCAGTCCATCTACTATGGTACAATTCACATTCACCATCAGGTCAGAATCTGCAAAACACAAACATACCAATACTTGACATTTGAACGAATGAATATGAGAGTAAAGATTGGATGCATGAAAATCTCTCAACTTTCACCAAGATATTGTTCTTTGTTCATTTCAACATGGAAGCAATGTTGAAATGAAAAAGTTGGCGAAACCACACCCATATATAAAACTTGAGCTTTTGATTCCAGGTTGGATATTTGTGGAATAGGGGAGGCAGCATGCAGTACAAAAGAAGAGTTAAAAACAACAACAAAAATAACAACAAAACAAACAAACAAAAACAACAACAAGTTAACTGGAGTTGCTATAGCTAAAATACTATGCAAGCAAGTATAAAAGACACTCAGTATACCAAGTATAAACAAATAGACTGATTTTATGATTATAATTGTTTCCATTGCATGAACTAGGAAGAAGAATGTTCGTTTGTTTTGTTCATTTACTGAGCTGCTATAAGTTGCAGCTGCTATGAGCTGTAGTTTTGTTGGTGACAACACTCACATGGAATATCTTGCAAGGTTTGTGGAACTGCCATACTTAGATATCTATTGCTTGGGCATGCCCAATAAATAACTACCTTGAACTACACGTGTACTAATGGCAAGTGGAACAGAACGAACATACAAGCTATCCTCATCTTGACAGCCAATTCCACAGCTGTCATTAGCCACTAACTCCAGTAGATGTGCTGATCAAACAAATAATAGATTCTTACGGACTTCTTCTACATTAGTTGTGCCAACGGTGCTAGCTAATCATGTCACTAGCTAGTCTCGCAAGCCAGACCTTTGCCGACCCCTTACCGCTACGCGGGGGAAGGAAAGGGTCTGGACAAGTGCTATAGCACGTTTCGTTCCATTGGAATTTAATTGTGATGAAATATGACGCAATGAAACCGACACGTAACCATTCAAATGATAACGCGTTAAATTTAAGAACGACCAGAGACATCTTTTCCGCAGCTAGAACAGACCTCCCCATAAACAGCTCTGACACATACACCTCTTAACAGACTCAAGCTGAACTGAGGAAACTAATATTGCAATGCCATGCGTCTTCGATCTTTACCGTGAAGAGCAGTTTTCTATTAATTTCCAGCGCCCGCCCACAACTTCTAAGTAAACCACACCCAATCATAAGTAATACACATTTTATACGTTCCTCCAGAATCTGGAGGAATGGAACGAAACGTGCTATAGCACTTGTCCAGACCCTTTCCTTCCCCCGCGTAGCGGTAAGGGGTCGGCAAAGGTCTGGCTTGCGAGACTAGTCACTAGCTAAGGCTTGTAAGAAAGAGGTGTTGGGATACAATAAAACTACATAAAACTTCTCCAATCACTATACAAGTAGCTACTTTATATAGAATGATGTATTTCTTAGATTCTGAATAGAAAAATCTCAAGAGTATCCACACACTGTAATAGCTAAATAGCAACTTTATCATCAATACCTTCTATTAGGTCATCAAAAAGACATCTGTTTACGAATCCTTCAACACTTCGAAACAGCACAATGGAGAGAAAAATACTCCACTTCAGAAGTCCCAAACTGCTCATGGCAATATGCACACAAAGTCAAGTCACGAAACTACCTCGAGCTGACTGGAAAATCTTATTCCACCAGCTAGAGATATATTAGGAATTTATAACCGCAGCTTTGCACGACGAACAGCGGAAGTGTTAGCTTTTTTTTAAATGCCCCGCCTTCCCCGCCTCTCTCGCTCGCTACCCACACCACACAAGCAGTAATGAATTGGGTAAAGGGTATCAGTACACACAAATTGTTCAGCAGTGATGGAGAGCGGGAAGCGGGCCTCTTTTCCGCACTAACATGAAAGCCATTGTTTCCAAGACCAGAATATCTTGTTGTAATCCGAGCATGTGTAAATAAGCGAATAAAATCCAAAATGCAATTAAATGATGTGGGTGAGTGCATGAGAAACTAATGGGCCATATCTGCTGGTTACAAAGCTTTATGTTTATCCTTATAATTGGCATTAGCTAAGCATTTTCACAACACACTATAATATAAGAAGAATAATGGAAATATCTTTCTAGAATATTTTCCCCATTGCTGTCTGGCTATACTATAGTCTGGCGGGCCAGACCCTTTACCTAATCATAGAGTCCAACTGTTCTGGAATCCCCAGGTACAAATTACTGGAAACACCAGTGGGCGGGTCCACACGTAAAATTGCTTCTAGTACCATATTTTCTATACCTGTACCAAGTTTCATGCTTTTATGATTTTGTGATAAAGTACATATTATTGCCTTTTTAATCCTTTGCCAAAATCTGTCTATAAGCAGGTTGCTACATGAACATACTTGATATTCTTACATGTAAGAATCGGGGAGGGGGAGAGGAGGTGGTCCCTGAAGCTATTTATAAACAAGTTGGAGTCTCTGCTATAGCTAATTACAATAAGTTAATAGTAGGAGTCAATAAATTATTCCATCATTGTTTTTAAGCATTTTAGGAACACTGAAGCATTATGAGCATTTAGGTGTGCTGAAGAAAGATTGTATTGAAACTTCAATTAGCTCTGCTCCAACACAATTAGTAACACCAAGTGATAACATATTGTACTTTCAATTTGAAAAGTTGAGAACTTATGTTGAATTAGCATTAAATGGGTTGAGTTTATGAGAATTAGGAAATTATAGGGAAAATTTAAAGAATAATTTATTAAATCCTAGTTAATAGTCAAATGAAGCACCTCAGTGCCATTATATAATCATTAATTATATAAAATTTGTGTAATAAATGACATGTAATTTATTGAATATTTATGACACAGAAATGCCATGTCTGTTGAGGTTGTAGTAGCTGTGCTGCTTACGCTCCATGCAATTAGCTATGTTGAAGTCACAGTCTCTTGGCATCTTATTCAATTCAATCAGTTAGTGAGTTCAATGTAATATTCTTTGGTTCCCTGTAAGATTAAAAACAACACTACAATCAAGTCAGCATTGAATTCTTGAGTTGGTTCATACAAGTACATATTCTTTATTGAAAGATACATTCATATTATGAAAAACATGTATGCTGTTCACCTGGAATAGGGGAAGTATTTCTTCCTGCATGTACGGCAGTACAAAATGGCAGCAACAAGGACTGCTGTTAGTATAACCATGGTTACTACTGCGAGAGGCACAGCAACAGTCAACACTAAAACTGTAGTATGACAACAACAAGAAGACAAATAACTATAACAAAAAAGATATAGCTACTTCGACAATTCTCAATAACTTTGTCAAAAACAAGACAACAAATTTTAGCAAAAGGATAAGGCATATATAATTTATATAAAATGTCCACTAAACTATTTGTAATTGTATGTAGGGCAAGAAGAATAGTCATAAAATGTAGCCACCATTTCTTCAATTTTTTTTTTATTTTTAAAGCATGACACATTTGACATTAGTGTAATTAAAGCTATGGTGCATATTTTATGTCTAGGCAAATTTTCAAAAGTGATTGGCTACCGTTTTTTTGTGAGTTAAATAGAATGAACATTTTCCAAACTATAGGACATTCGTAGAGTTTCTGACTTCGCCAATAATATTTTCATTAGAAGGAATTGTACTCTAGGATACTGTCTTGTAAAAAATTAGTTATTGTCTGTCTTCCTGTCAAACACTTCAAGTAAGGCTTCCAGTTATTTCATTATATAGATGGGTATCAATAAAGCAAATGACATGATTAATTCACCTTTTGATTATATTGACATTATAAACTGTGCAATTGAGTGAGATTAAAATGTGTAACGAATAACTTCTTAGCCATATACAGGTAAACTTGATGTATTCAATTTTTCAATCTTATCTTGTACCAATTAATTAATGAAATAGATAGAGAGATAAATATGGAAATCACCATGCTTACTACTGCGAGTGGCATGGCAACAATCAACACAGACACTGAACTATGACAAACAGAAACTAAAAAGTGTACATTTACCAGACATACTTGATATTAAGAAACATTTTATAGAGTTTTAGGTAACTAATTTGATTTCAAAGGAAAGATCATAGTATCTAATACCACTCTTTTCCTGCTCCAAACCAGCCTACAGTCATACCCATTGCAGTGTGTTGCATAGTCTTGGTTGTCACTTACCTTGTGCCCTTGAGGATCTAGTTGTTGGCATCTGAAATGAGAGAGACATCGCTGAAGATGGAGCAACTGAAGATGATGCAGTAGGCTCTATCAGAAATGTAATGGCGTTCATAATGTTGAGACTGGCACTCTCAGCAAAACTTGAGTCTGAGGCAAACAATGAAAATGACAGAGGGAAAATTATTGATACTGCTATTAAACTACTTAGTCAGCTAGTGTGTACCTGGAATGATGTACAGATGCTGGTTGTTCAGCTCCCCCTCATTATGTGCTGTTTTTTTGCTTTGATTTTTTTGTTAAGCGCTTGTTTCCTTTCCTGCTTTTAGCACTTTATATAAAGTACTCCATGCATTTACAGTTATATAGCCAACAGCTGATTGGCACTCAGTCCCAGTTTACTGGTTATCACTCGCTGTTAAGTGCCCATTTTTTATTAAGCACCCATTTCCTTTGCTTAGACATAAGCAGGGGTGCTTAACAACCCAGCTCTACAGTTTTTTTGGTAGAGTAAAACATATGTGTTTGTGTCTTTCAATAGAATAGTTAAAGTGATTATGAGATTTTTTATGTGTGCAAGTGAAGTAAGATTGCAATTTGTGGATGACGACATCAGCATATACCTAGTCACACGTACAGACAGCTAGAGAATCACAATAAGAAATCGCAAATATCCTTGAAGAGATTATTGGCTAGATTCTCTCAGTGAAAGGCTTCATGTCTGTGTAATATATGGCTTCATTTTTACTACAAGCTGCATTGAATCTGATTGGTAAGTCTATATGTCAGAATTCACTTATTGGCTTCTGCAGGTACCTGATAGTGTTGTCATGCTGATGGTAGTTGTAGTGTCAGAATATGCCTGACCAGTGGATGCACTGCACTTTGTATTCTTTAGCATACACTATATAAATACTTTTGTATGCTATACTTAATCAACAATGTGAACAGTTTCTAGCATACTGTTGACTTCTACCCTTTCACTCTATAAAATGATAACAATTAATTGTACTCTGGCTATGTAATCTTCCCCATACATCTCTTCCCAACACTCTACCTTGCATGTGAGTCTGCTTGGGGGAGAGTGTTGTCTGAACCGCAATTGAGGGAGTCACTGAAGGCTGAGCCATTGAATGTGACATAGAAATGTCTGGCAGAAAATTTGTGGTTGGCTCACTAAGGTCAGCAGATGAAAGGCTAGAAGCTGAGAGAATACCTGAATTTGAAAGATTGCAAAAATGACAGAAGTGGTAAAGGCCAAAGGTTGAAATTTCTTTTCCTGCTAATTATTAATTAAAATGAAATGAAGGTGCAGCAGCAATTTTTACTGTAGGCAAGATTTAAACATTTTTCAAGGGAATAATGAATGTGTACTTAATTCCTTATTTGCTAGTTTCACACCAAAATAACCCTAGTTAGATTTTGAATACAAATAGATATCTTTGTTCAATTAGCTATTCATAGGTACATGGCATAACAAGTACTATTCCCGCAAATATTGACCACACCCAAAGCAACCATGAAATGATCCCCTCAAATTATTAATTGTGTCTGGTTTAATAGATATGTCTTGGAAGTGTTTTAGGTTTCTACATGAAAATTTTGGGAATTGTTGATGAAATCTATCAAACTGACCTGATGATAACAGTGATGGCACTATTGATCTTGAACACTCCAAGTTATCAAAAGTCACTATATTAACTGATCCATATGAAATACAGCCATGGAACATACACAATCCACTACTGTTACTTAGCAAGACATTGTGGCAAAAACTGTGCTGTTCACCTAAAGCAAAGCTGATTTCATCATCCTACACAACACACAAAAAAGATCAATGCCACTATACAGCTCTCTTTGGATTACTGTTTATATTTTTTTAAATTGCTGCAGAGCCAACTGCCAAACTCATAAAAATTTAAATACTAACGCAGTATTGTACAATAATTGTATGAGTTATTACTCCATCTCACCATTCCTTCAGAACAACTATAATAGATATGAATATCATGAAATCTAATTGTGTACTTGACGCAAATGCTGGCTGTCATTTGTCCATCTACTACCGAGCAGTTCACCTCTGCCATCAAGCCAGGATCTGACAAATACAAAGGAAATATTGCAATTGTAGAGTTGACGAGAAAACCAAGGCTGAAAATATGAGAGAAAGTTAACTGGAATATTTATTATGGGAGGAATTAGAAAGTAATTGGTAGACTTTCTCATCAAGATGATTTTTTGCTCAACAAGCCATATTCCGCATTGCAGATCTATGAGTTGTATTGCAGATATATGAGTTCTATAGATCTATGCTTATGTTATGCTTATTGTTGAAGCAGGTGCTTGTCTGCTTTTATGTCACAGCAAGACCAATATAGATCGTAATAATAGTACCAATTTATTCTTTAAATTTACATAAATTAGAAACATCTATCAAAGTTGAATCATGCATGATATGATCTAGTACAGGTACAATATCCTACCTCTAAGTTTAGTGCTTGCTAATGCTGCTGCTTTAAGTCTTGAACAAATTAATTATGATGGATCACATAACAGTACTAGTTGTTGGGACATGGATCAAAGAATTTTTTTACTCAGTACACTGTATCCAAAAATAAAATTCAAATGTAGATAAGGAAAATGACAATAATAACCAATAACAACAAACAACTTTTATCACATAAAAAACTGGTATCGATACTTTCACAGAGTAAACTTAATAACAGGAAATTTTTCTCTTTTTAACAGCCAATATTTTAAATTATAACTTAACAGTTGCTGTTACAAATTCTGTATGCAAAAATAGCAAAATATTTAATTTGCCTAATTTTAATGTATATTCATAAAGGCATCGTAAAAATATTGGCTGTTAAAAAGAAAAAATGTCCTATTATTATAATTATTTCAGCCGAGAATGACTGAATCATTAGACTTAACGTAGTTTATTCATCTTGTTCTGACAATGTAACAGATTTACATTACACAACTAATCTTGATTATCAGTACACATAATTATTTGAATATAGGAATGGGACATTGAAATATAATATGGTATAGCTAGCTTTGAAGTAAAGCTCCTTTAACTTATTCAATAAGATATCCAAATGAGAGAGGGAGAATAGCTAACAAGTGTGCCCTCCTTATGTTGGATCAATAAACTTTATTGTTACCTACTTTCAATACTTTGGAGCAGCAGACTAACTAATGGTAAATGAGTAAGCCAACCACTGATGGCTTAAAATTAAACAAACGTCCAATAGCTCAAGAACCAGGAAGATTCATTACAAGAAACTCAAATGCTGACCACAGTGAATCAATATAATATAAAGGTAGGCCATTTTGTGATCATCCAATTAGCTACAAGCTTTAAGTAAATACCTAGCTGGTTCTAACAAATTCCAAATTCCCACTTCTCCTTCAGAAATTTATTCTACTAGGAGATCTCAGACTGAGGCTTCATTTTGATTCCTACAGCTCAATTTTTTTTATGAATTTTTTGCTTTCCTACTGGACTCTTGCTTCCGTGGTTCACAATCATCTGCATTTCTTCATTTTAGACATTAGAAACTTAAATTGACTTCAATGACAAGTGGGTAATCGAGAATAGTTGTTATTGGTGTCAATGCACAAATGAAGACAACAATATCCAACTAGCTATGCTTTTCAGCTTCTTACAATCAGCAAAGAGAGAGTAAACAAGTAATGTTCTTACCTTTGGTCCAAAAACTGCCCATACTACTACAGGTGATGAGAGTGAGGTGAATTGTCTTTCATGAATCAATGCAAGTACAATAAAGACTTTATAGCTACCTTTTATAAATTAGCTTCAGCATTATTAGATAGCTCTAACATGAAACTTACCACCACTCCTCCCGTGAGCACAAGGACTTCTAGCTTCATCGAGATACGGCAGAACCGTAAAGAAGAACCATACGTTTACTAAATAATATTTCATGATTTCACATTTGCTTAAGCCGAAGCATCTACACGAGATACTAAAGAAGTCTGTGAAATTGAATTACTGCAGCAGCACGTAATAGCTAGTTACACAGAAGTGCGCAACGAATTGCGGAGCTGCAGTCAGTTGTATTGTTCGCGATAGTGTACCGCCTTATGACGATTGCGTCTTAGTTATTATTATTATTGTCATTATTATTATTATTATTATTATTATTATTATTATTATTATTTACTTTTAACTACATTGACAGCCACGGCATTCCCCCACTGCACAGCTATGGATATCTTCTGGAGGAGGTTGTTATAGTAGACTTCTCATTACCTGACTGTTGGGCAAGGTGATACCCTGGAGATCTCAGAAAAGACAGTGAGCCAGGTTTAAATACATCAGAGGTATGGCTACTGGCTGAAAATGATACTGAGGTGTCAGGTAAGAGTACTTATCACATTTCTTAATCACTGTTTGGGTGGCCACACGACTTGCTGAAATTGTTGCTAGGCCTCTGTAGGACACTGTAAAGGTATCTGGTCAGGTGGCGTCCCAAACTAGGAGACAGCCTGACCTCCAAGGCACTAAGATCATCCCATCCAGTCTCTTGCCATCAGACCTCAGAAGACCAGGGGGTTCCTATTGCGAGGGGACCCTAGCTAGCAGCCAAGAGGGAGTGGTGTATGATTTCATTGATGGCGAGTGTCTCATGTACCGGCGAGTGTCTCATGTACCGACATTCACTGGACCTGCAGTTGAGGCCTTATTATTATTATTATTAATAATAATAATAATAATAATAATAATAATAATATTCTTATTAACATTATTTATTATTATTATTATTATTAATATTATTACTATTATTATTATTATTATTATTATTGTTATTATTGCTGTTGTTGTTATTATTATTATTATTATTATTATTATTATATTATTATTATTATTATTATTAGCTTACAACCATTATGACAATACAATACTAAGAATGAAGTGTAATGAGTACAGGAGTATTTGAGGTTGAATGTCAAACTTCAAGCTCTAGAGCTGCCAGGAAAAAAAGAAGGTAATTCTAAACAGCTGTAGCACTATATATCAGAAATATCCAATTTCTGCACAACAAACAGCAAGTTTTGGCAAAAACCCTGGGGGAGGGGGGAATAATTAATTAATTATAAGTTGGTAAGATGTGAAAAAGATAGGTAGAGGAGCATGCAGGCGCCCAGGAAGATGAACATGAGAGCAACGTATGTTGGTGTGGAGTTAGAACCACATATATAACCAATGCAGTCGACCTAAATGGGAGCTGGTATCTTGACCTTTGTTGGGAGTTTGGCCATATTTCCAAGTTTTATTTTCATTAAAGTCAATAATTACAAAGTTCAAATGACAAAATTTTCACTCTTTCATAGAACAGCCACAGAAATGTTTGACCATTGTTCTACAGAGTCTGTTGCTGCTTGAAGTTAAACATCTATTATAGGAGTTTATGTATGGGAATGACATAGCATTGCAAGGAATCTGGTTACTGTGGGGAGTCTGATTGCTTTTAGAGTCTTATTGTAGAGAGGCTTGTCTGAAATAGAAATTTAAATGAAATGAAAAGTACTTAGATGGTATTAAGACAGTTTTTAGGTCATACATAAGTACTTAAATATTTGGCCATTGTAACAAAAAATCACTCTTTAATATTGAATGGAAGTTGTCCCATAGTGTCTATTAGTTGGAGATTTTACTATTCAAACACACCTCATTCAGTTAACTATGGAGGACTTATATGATACAAGTGATTCTCGGTCAGACCTTTCTATCCAGTAATTCACTCTTATCATTGAAACTCAGCTATATTATCTCAACTTACACTAACTACATGCATAATATGCGAACAGAATATTGTTGTGTTTAAATGCATTAAATTTTTGTAATTGAATATAATTGAGTCTAGTATTGTATTGTCTATGGAGAGACTTGTAAATGCAAATTGTTCCCCTTCTCAACCTCACACTAAGCATGCTCTCTTTCTTTCCTTGAGTCCTCTTCCCCTGACTCACTTTATGCCAAGTTATAATTGCTATATTTCTTTGGAATGCTTAAAGAGACATGTTAGGTTGTCAAAAAAATTACATTCATTGTCTTATGAAATGCTCAATTATTGGAAGCAAGATTTTTTTTCGCACTCTTGTCTAACTTACAATTTTCCTCCTCTGACCTTTCCTCTTCTCTTAACTTAAAGAGGATTACTTGGGAGTAAAAATGTGTGACATTATTAGAAGAATACTGATATATTTGATGGAATAGATGTAATGCATACAGTATATGGTATTCAGAGGACTTTTGCAAGAAGTCGAAACATCGGGTTAATTACAGGGGTGTAGGAAGATGATTTGGAATATCCTAGTTCCTCTATTAAACTTTGATGAACCTGGAGCTATCACAATGCCTCAGTTATGTAATACTGCAAAAAAAAATTAAAGACACACACACACACACACACAAAAAAAAAAAAGCCAGAAAGCAAAATCCCACTATTGAATTTCTTTGTTATGAATTATATTGTATCTGGCACACTAACAATAAGTACATAGTTTATACTTGATATATTTCTTGATTTTCTCCTGCCACATGTTCTTGTTCTTTATTAGATATGGAATTAAATGTTTCCCTAATATAAACATTTAAACATTAATAATGGTTTTCATGAAAATGTTGATGATGATAATAATAATGATTGTGATGAGTGTGATGCTGATGATGACATGATGATTTCAATGGCCATAATAGGACCTGCCAGAATATGCTTTAAAAATTCTAGAATTATTCTTTTTTATTCTAAAAAAGTTCATTATTATTCTAAAAAAATTATTTTAAAAAAAATTTAAATTATTCTAATTATTATTTATATGATTAAATCAGTTCTCAACCCTTTGTGTCACAGTAAAGCTGTTTGATAAAATTGCAAGGACAAGTTTTGTAACACAGCAGGGGATGGCTGCAAGAACCTTTTGTACACTTTCGACCAACACAGGATGTCATTTGCATGCGTTTTCAAACGCACAACTTGGCTCCAAGTGGGAGAGATATCTTCAGCTGCAGCAGTGTTAATATCCAGTAGCTAGTTCAAGTTTCAATTGGTCGATAATATGAGAATTCAGGAAAGGTTATATTTGCTGCAGTTCCACTTACTTATACCAGACTAAAGTATCGTGCAAACTAAAAAAACTGAAATTACTACCTTTAGCTAAATCCTTACTAGTTTTTCTCAAAATTAATCATGTGCTGGCATACTTGCCAACTGACCTGCTGAAAGCTCTGGGACACTCCTGGATTTTCATTTAGTCACTGTCCTGCAACAGACTATCTATTGCTATTGATGAAGTTCCTATTTCTTTACTAATGTATGATTTTCAATGACATTACTTAGCTGGTCCAATAGCTAATTTTTGGTGGCATGCAACTTGCTAATGCTTCACTTTCCTAAAGACTTTTAATTGACAAATTAAAGAAGTATTAATTTTTCTCTAAAATTTAGATTCAATCGGAAGTTAAGTTACTGGGTGCCATACCTCCAGTAAGGTGATCAGCAACTTGTGCCCTTTATTATTTTTTTAAATGATATATTACATTATTCTATAATTATTCCACTAAGCTGATTTGTTGTGATAATTTTAATAATAATTTATAATAATAATAATAGTTTTTAAAATATTATATATAGTACATATTACATGAATCAGAGTGTGATATGGCTAAATATTTCAGGAGCAGGCTAATTTATTTTCACAAAGTTTGTTGGAAACTCTCAAAATTGGCCTTAAAACTCTCTAGGAGCTCCCCACACCCCCAGCTAATAATTTAGCAGCTGCACTAACATGGTTGGGTAGGCTCCATCAGAGTAAGGTACATAGCTGAAAAAATTGGTAAGCCAGGCCAGTTGCTATAACTACTAGGGTAATGAGCTTGGCAATACAGCCATGAGATAAAACTATGTTACTCACAGGTCAGTACCTAAAGATAACATTGTGAAGATATCTAGCTCTAGTATATTATATTGTATACATTCTTATATAACCTCGTAGATCCGAACATCAGACAACGAATGGCGAAAAGACATTGCGGTGGGTACGGGTCGTCGAAACGTGGGGTTGGTTTGTTGTTGTTGTTTTTTTTTGTTGTTTTTTGTGTGTGTGTGTGTGTGTGTGTGTGTGTGTGTGTGTGTGTGTGTGTGGAATTGCAGTAAATCAAAAGAGTTATATTCAGAAGAAGCTTAATATTTGGAAGAATAATAGACTAAGGAATATTTTAGCTGGAGTTGCTTAGGAGTTTGGCTTAGGAAAGTCCACAATTTCAGACTTATGGAGAGACAAGAAAAATATAGAAAAGTTTTCAGCAGAATCAGGTGACACTATTGGCCTGAAGACGAGGTGCTTGTCAGGAGAGAATGATAAAGATTTTATAGTGCCTTGTATTCTGGTTTCCTCAGAAAAAACAACAACTCAAGAAACACCTTTAAATGGTCCATTAGTCATGGACAAAGCTGAAATACTGTTTGCATAGTATTTTATAGACATTTAAATATTTTAGTACATAGTTAAATTATGTTATATTTAGAGTTACTTACATTTCAGAGTTACATACACCTCATTTCCCAAGGGGTACGTAACTCTGAGGTTCTACTGTATATATGTATATATATATATATATATATATATATATAATATTATATATATATATTCAATGCTAGATATCTTCACAATGTTATCTATAGGTATGTGACCCAGTGAGTAACTCTATCACATAGTTTTATCTCATGGCTGTATTGCCAAGCTCATTACCCTAGTAGTTATAGCAACTGGCCTGACTTGGTTAGAGAAGCTACTAAAATATCAGCTGGGGGTGTGGGGAGCCCCTAGAGAGTTTTACCGCCAACTTTACACTGAGAGCCACAAACTACTTCAGTGAAGATATCTAGCATGGAATAAACCACTTATTACACTCGTCAGAGTGATGTGGCTAGATATTTCATTCTCAGGCTTTATTTTTACTCGCTTCTGGCTCGTGAAAATAAATTTAGCCTGCTCATGAAATATTTCGCCATATCACACTCTGACTCATATTAAGAACACAATTGAAAATATCTAATGTAGTGGAGCTAAGGGCGAGTAGTACTTAAAAACAGGCACCACAATACAACAACAAATCACTACAACAACAGCAATAATATTTATTATTATAATAACGATAATTATAATAACAACAACAAAAATAGTAATAGTAAAAATATCAGAATAATGTATTTAGTAAAGTCTTGACTGGGCACATTTTTTTGGCCTTAGATGTAAATAGCGCTTTATTGAGCATTTTATGTTGAGTTTTATCTGTACATGTATAATGTGGAGGTTTTTTTATATTGAATGTGAGGTAGTTATGTATCCACTTTTAATTCTATAACTAGCTTCAACTCACCTGTATTTCTTGTTGAAGAAACAGCTGAAGAAACAAATGCACAAACTGACTGCAACTAGAACTGCTCCTAGTGTTATGATACTCATGGATACAGTAATGAATAGCAGTGCTAAAACCAATGGAGATACTAGAGAATAATACGTAAAGTAATAATAAAAATAATTTATAACAGGAGTATTCAGTACATAATATATTGATAGAAGATGAGGGTGGTTTTGTTTAGACTTGTGTCATATTTTTTAGACATGTTTGTGGAGGAATAACAGATTTCATAGAGTTGTTATTTTACGATAAACTCTGTTGACACCTGCCAAAATCAAAAGCAGCTGTCATCATTCAACTTTAACTCAAAATTTGGTTGTCATTTCTGACAATTTCAAAATTCAAAATATCAAAATTGTCTAATTTACCCACTATACAGAGAACATACACGAGGTAATTTGTATATAATAATTTTTGAGGTTTTTCAAATCTTACAGATGGATTAGCTAGTGGAACTGACCTTGTGTGCTGGCAACTCCAGGGAAAGCCTTAGTAGATTGAGTTATTGTTGTAGCTTCAGTAGATGGAGTCATTGTAGTAGCCTCAGTTAATAGAGTCATTGTTGTAGCTTCAGTAGATGGAGTCATTGTAGTAATCTCACTTGATGTAGTCATGGTAGTAGCAGTAGTAACCTCATTTGACAAAGTCATGGTAGTAGCCTCACTGTTCTTAGTAATTGATGAAGACGTCATGCCTGAAGTTAAACAACGGAAAAAAGTACGGAATATAGAGAGAATTATATATATTAAATATATTATATAATTATAATAATAAGTATTATACCGTAGATGCGGGTAGTCACGTGCACCCTCTTTTAGTAACTGTTGTTTTTTTTGTTAAGCACCCACTTTCTTCCCGGCGTTTAGCACTCTTTATTAAGCACTCCATGCATCACATCACCTGCTGATTGATGCTCATCCCCACTTTTCAGGTTACCACTTGCTGTTACATGCCCATTTTTATTAGGTGCCTATTTCCTTATACTGTTTGAAGTTATTAGCTACCCATGTCTATGGTACTAGTGATGTGCTTGAGCACAAATGGCGAGCGAGCCTAAAGACTATACTATTTTTATATGAATGATTTTGACTTCTAACACTGAAGCTACTGATAAGGTCCAGTTTTTAAATTTAGCATACCGGGTAAAGGGATTTCAGAGCCATAGTAACAACTAACTCTCTGCAACTGCTTGAATTGAAGGGAAAAACAACAACAAAACAATACACGTTATTTAAAAGTTTTCTTTGTGATATTCTTTAGCTAAATAGTGGTTGTAACACACAATGCTTTGACACAACTGGACATGCACCTACACAGACTTACCTTCGCAGTAGTCTAGTGGACAATGTATTTTCAAGTAAATACTGTTGTGCACGGCTTATAACCATGACAAAGAGAGCATTGACTTACCACCGCCACTAACTCGAATGGAAATGGAAGTCCTAAGTTTTCAAGTTTTAACTGCACCCGCAAAAGAATTCAAAACGGTAAACAATTCAATTTCTAGGGTGATACGGGTACTGATCGATAAACCAGAGGATTCTGTTTAGTGCAATTTGGGAGGACCACATAACTAACAAAAAAACGCGAGGGTCAAAGTACAAAATGACATACATACGTCCAAACATATATACAAATAAACATCCCCGATTTTTTCATTTTTACCCCTGTAAGTGTCTCGCTCGCTACGCTCGCTCGCCAATTATACACACGATTCAGCGTAAATTATTAGGAAATACTTATGAGCACACGTAAGTATTTTCACCAACTGAAAATGAGTGAAAACAAAATACAAGTGTGAGAGTGAAATATGTCACTCCCATATTGTACGAAGAGTATAATAAATTGTTTATTATAACATAGTGGATATTTTTCCATAACAGACATTCAGAGGCTACTCTGCCATACTTATAGCTAACAATTAAAGTTTTCCAGAACTATGCAGGACTCGTTAGAGAGTTCAATATGCAAACATCCAAAAAGGGAACTGTTGAACTCTCACATGAAGCAGGATGCGGAATACTCAAGGAAAAACATCTGATGTATTATAAATAATATAAGACATGTATAATTGAATCATCATCAATGCTTACAGGAAAGCAAACAAATCATTGCAAGCATCTGTCAATCATAGCATGCAAACTCTTGCATCAGGGAGGAAAGGCAGTTCATGATGACAACCTGCTTTTATACTAGGCTTTAGTAGTAGTCATGTCTGGAAACTAACAGCTCATATTGAATAATAATTGATATGTGACTAATCAATAAATACTTAATCTCCACTTCATCATTATAAGGAACTTTTTGCCAACTGTTGTGACTAGACTAGTACCCTGCAGTAGGAAAACAATTCATGGGACAACATACCAATAGACCACAGCTCAGACTTCCAGGAAAAAATAATAGAATTGATGAGGTCAATTCCAGGAAGATAAAGGTCGTCTTTCCTTCTTCTAATACGACAAGGTTTTCATAGGGAGTGGGCAGATTATATATTATTTCAAAAATCAGCTTACCAAAGGCTAATTTATAAACATTATGTGCAACTTGAAGGTAAGTAATATTTTTTATTAATAGATATATTAAAATTTGAGTTTTTAGAAAAATATACTAAATACTGAATTTGAACTTTTTTCTACAAACTCACTCAGCAAAATTGGGTGAAAAGTTTAGTCCTAGCTAAAGACATTTATTACAGCTTTTTATCCTCTTATGCTCTAAGTGCAAGCATTCAACTGCCAGCTATAGAGATGCAAACTAGCATTAAAGTTTTAAAAAATTAAAATTTTCAGCTTTATCTCAAAAATGAAGAGACAGTGTGAATTGTGGCTAAAATAGACAATGACCTTTTCTTCATTCTTGTATACAGGCGCCAAAGCAACTAATAGCAGCTGAACATGCTGAGATAGATAGTGAAAAGGTCATGCAAATGGAACCATATCAAATGAAAAACCATAATTCAAAGTATTCTTATTTCATGAGACTCACTTGGTAATGATGCCTGAAGTGAAGGTCCAGGGCAGACTTTGTTGGCAAAGACCACTGTTTCAATGTATGGAGGAATGCTGGGTTTAATGCAGCCATAGAGTACACATGGTCCATTGCTATGGAGTGGGAAAAAGGGTGTATGATAGATTTGCCGTCTGCCTAATGTTACAGCAAAGTCTTCTCCAACCTGCAATAATATTAAGTATTTCAATAATTTCAAATGCTAATAATGGGTTAAAATACTATGATACAGTGCAATGGTAAATATCTTACTTCTGATCAAGAATTTCACATTTTAACAAATATTTTGTGTCAAGCTGTTTTTGTGATTCCTTGAATACTTTTAATGCATGAATATGAGTTTCAATTTTTTTTAATAGTGACTGTCATGGTATTGTGATGTTTGTACCAGTTAGGTTAATTAGATCAACACATTATGACATAATCATGCTAGAACTAAAGTCTAGATGTGCACGATCTGGAAAATAGCTAAATTAGAACATTAATGTGACCAAAAGAAAGTCAGAAGTATGATTTCAGTCTAATGGAAATGGTTTGACACAAACAGCTAATGCACCATCACTTCTCCTGTTGAAGTGTTACTTGGCATCACAGCAGGAGGCTTACATAAATAGGCAACTTATAGCTTAATGATATCTTTAAAATAAAACTTTCAAGCCAAAAAATTATATCCACTAACTATAAAATTTGGATTAATGAGCTATGATATACTTTTTTCATACTGGTCTACTACCAAGCAATGAGCTATTTTCATCTAAAGTTTTTACATTTTTTTTTGCTAGCTATAGACTGTCTACAATATCCATATACAGGCTACCACAAAGTTCCAATATTGCTTCATGATGTCACCTTATAATTAAAAATGGAGCCTGGATTAACTTAGTATACGTAAAGATTTGCATGCAAATCAATCATATGGCACTGGTATTCCTTGACACTGTGTTCAAATGTTTACTCAGTCCTAACATGCTTGATAACTAAATAAACACATTCTACTTGAATTTAACATCACTAACCCAAAAAAAATTAACTTTAATTGAAAAAATTATAAAATATTTTAGCCATAAGCTTACCACTCTGTCTGAACAATTAGAAGAAACAAGAAGCTCATGGAAGTCAATGGTGTACTCAACATGAATGCTGGCTTCTATCAGTCCATCCACCATAGAACAGTTAACATTTACTACCAGGTTAGAATCTGTACAACAGAAAAGTAAATAAACTTGAGCAATCAAAAAAGAAAAAAGAAAAGAAAATATAAATAGATAAAATGAAGAGGCACATTATTATATAGCTACCTCTAGCGATGAGAATAGTGTTACTTAATCTGAATTTAACACGCACACTAAGACTGCGCAAGTTGTTAAAACTGGATTCATTAATTACTTGATACCCTATACTCCCACCTATTCTTGGGAATAATGAACACAGGTCGCTAGCCCCGAATGTGTGCGACCGCGTGGAAAGAAACCAGTAGATATTTAAAAAACTTTGAAGAAAACCAAGCCTGCCCATTGTAGTATTCACTGGACGAACCCTACCTTTCTGGGGACTACTATCTGGTGTCTTTTTCTTTTTCTTTTAATATTTCATTTTGCGATATTTGCACGCATGCGTGATATCAATTACGATTAAAAAAAAAAAATATATAAAAAAAGTATAAAGCTATTGCTCCTACTCTTACGAGAGAAATCCACGTACCACTTTAAACGTGACTAATCAACTTGGCGCTCCTGGAACTACCTTAGACAGCGCACTGGTTGACTTGCTTCATGCATTTGGTTTCAATTAGCTAGATTGACCAACTTCCCACATGCAGAATCAGGAGTAGTAGCTAGCTATGATTGTCGGTGCCCATCAGTACAATTGCACACTTTTTTTAGTGGTGCTTTTCAAATCATAGCGAGATAGATAAAATAATATGATTAAGCTTTTAAATACCAATGTTTTAGATAATTAGCTAACGATTTAATTTTTTCCATAGGGTTTTCAGGTTTCAAGCTTTAAATCAAGGAGGGGAGGGGGTAATTTGTATTTGAAAGTTTGTAATGGATCTCCTTCTCTGTGTACCCTTTAACTAATTAGCTAAATGTATATCATTACATATTACAATTAATTTATTAGTTAAAGTTGGCCAAAAATTGGGGTAACATGGTCGCCCAGGAATTTCTACTTATTGCCTTGAAATCCCCAGACATTCTCCCACTGACTAGTCTCGCTACCCGGACCCTTATCTAATTGCTTTGATTATGAAATAAGTTATTCCGAAGATTTAGAGCATAGCTGATGTAGTTAAACTGCTTAGGTGCTTCAAAGAGGGACACTATTAACTTAGTGTCCATGCCTTGAGGGTCCAATTGTGCTTAGTGTCCTTCAGATTGTGTTGTTAGGAGCAGTCGCTATGTTCTAAATCATTAGGCGTTGCGCAGCCATCGTGAACCACTGTTTTTAGGGTCTCTCAGGCATCAAGTAGTGCCCTTGCTATGCTCAGGACGATACAGCCTAGGGCCTTCTAGACAGCCAAGTAGAGGTGGAAAGCTAGGACACTAGTTAATTTGTTCAACACCGACTCACTTATCCACACTCTCTCTATTGTTTTAGATATTATTTAACTGGAGGTGACTCAGTTCCTGCAACACCTCAGCACAATTGATCCAATACTGACTGGGTAGCTATATACGTTTATTGAAGAGTCAGGTGAGCCACTTTGCCAGTCTCTAACTATCCCCTCACCAATCTCTCACCTGTACTGCTCAGTGAGTGCATTTTAAATAAAGTTTAACATTAAAGGAAGTTGAATTTATTAATTGAGTTTGTATGCTTAAAATTGCCTGATGTGAATAAGACGTGAGATTGTATTGAAGTTCAGTTATAGATGCTTGTTCTTCATTGTAAATAGAATTTGCCTTTCTACCAATAGAACAGCAATAACAACAATAAGAATATAATAACAATGATGATGATGATTAATAATAATAATGAAACAACAATAATAATAATAATAATAATAATAATAAATTAATATTAATAATAATAATAATAATAATAATAATAATAATAATAATAATAATAATAATAATAATAATAAATAAATAACAATTCCATCCATTAATAAATTGCGCTTACTATACACTGTACTACTTTTTTTTACTTAATAGCTATTACCTGCGACATGTGAAGGCTTTTTTTTCTGGAGGAGCATCGACACCATACAGTAGCAACTAGAACTGCCACAAGTAGAGTAGCTATGAATGCCACCAAGAGAGGCGTGGCCACAGCCAATGGGAATACTGATTAATATAACAAACCACATTGTAGCTATTACAACTGTAATGAATGTTAAGTTTGTAGAAATTAAAATAAGGCATTTCTACAATAACACTGTTAATTTGTAATGATCTCACTATTAATTGGCACTCTATAAATACAGACTAAATGTGTTTGTTACTACATAGCTACTCAATAGGATCACATAGGCAAATGAAGGTAATATGAATTATTGGGTTGCTTGTCAACACAATAGCTAATAGGTTATTCAATTGTGCTAGATAAAGTGGTTCTCATGAAGAAAGTGTGGCTTGTATATTTGTTCAGGACAATTCGAGATTTCTGTCATGGTTAGCTTTACTTCATTCAATTGCATCTTGATTTAATTGAAAGAAATTGCTACAACTCATTAGCAATGCTAAAACCATAAGTTTAATTGATATTCATAGCATAATAGCTTTGTGATATGTATGATTAATAGCACGGGTAACCATTCTATTCAGGATTAATAGTACGAGTAATGCGATTGAAATACACAAGGCAAAGCCGAGTACTATTTCAATTGCTTTACGAGTACCATTGATCCCTAATAGCACATAGGTTACTCGAGTACCATTGATCCCTAATAGCACATAGGTTACTCGTGCTATCACTTGCTAATAGTAGGCCAGCTTCATTTTTGGCCTATGGCTCCTCCAAATCTGTTGAAATTAATTCCGTCTAATACGGGTAGAACTTCTGCGCTAAAGAATGACGACATAGACTCAAACTTGAAGCTACTCAAACATTATTTTTTCAATGCTAGAGCTCCATACATGCACAGTTTCCCATACTGTTTCTCTTAGCTCTACTGTGGTATTTCACTTAGTTACCTGCTATTTCACTTTCCCTGTGTGATTTCAATTGAACAGCAATTTTCCCCCATATATTTTTGAATGGGCAATTTACACGCCACCTTTAGACTTAGCATAGAATGTATGCACAAACCTGTTGAAACTCTAGTCTATGTTTGCCTAGGCTGTCCCATTACCTATGATCTTTAACCTTTCAGGAGAATAACAAACAAACACAATAATAACCCTCACTGAGGATGTCAAAATGCAGCCTTAGAAGTGTCTGAGAAGGAAATGGTTTTATTTGAGTGTGGCTTCGGAAATATTTATAACTTGAAAAGCACTTGATAGAAGTATTTAAATTGATCATTTAGCTTCTTAGCTCTAGTACACTTTACGTCCACTGAAACCAAATCTTCTGCACATGCGCAGTTTGTTGTCTAACAGTTTGAAAGACAACAGAAGCATCACATCATTATTATACCAACTCAGCAAATACCTTACACTCTGTAACACTAACCAACTCTGTTGGCAGTTCCATGGGAAGATGAGGTAGGAGCCTCAGTTGATGGAGTTATGGCAGAGGTCTTGCCAACATTAGTGTTCTGAGTAATAGATAGAATAGTGGTAGCAGATGGAGAGGCTAAGGTTGAAAGATATAAAGAAAAAACATTCATATAAATAACTGGACCATAATATCATTTCTTGGTCTAACTGCAAAACTGGTTTATGTTGGTCTCAAGCCAGCATAATTGTCTAACAGAAGAGACAGAATTTATAGAGCATCATAGTTAGTTAGTCGAGGTGCTCAGTAATAGATGGTGGTCTGACTCAGTTCAAACCACCACAAAGTAGGAAGTTGCATTAGATTTCAGTCAGAATAGCCACAGCAAAGCAAGCCCACACACTGGCTTACTCCAGGGACAAGGGGGAAACAGCAGGGTTTCTACAACCTGCTGGAATGGATGCATAAATAAATGAATAAATAAACAGAAAAAGTAGGAAACAGATCAAGGAAAAAACAACAACATTGTAATGTAAAATGTATAAATGATCAAGCAAAAGGCAGTCAATAAAATAAAATAAATAGTAAATGAATAAAAACAACAACTGAATGAATGAATGAGCTAAGCTGCTAGCAAGTGAAAGAGAAAGCTATACCTTCTGTATACCTATAACACACTAATACAAATTATTATTATTCATTATTTATGATCAAACACATGGACACAAAAAAACGGATCATCCTCTACAAGTTAATAATGCAAAAAATAAATGGTTGGGTTTTTTTTTTTAGTTTTTTCCCTCTTAGATATTCTGAAAGATAATTAATTTATCAAAAGCCAAAGAGAAGGACAGGGTATACAGACAAAGCTAAATTACACGTACTACTCGTATTGAAGGGCAGGTAAGTTGGGTTCAAAGTATTTCATTATAAGAGAGCTAACCTGATGATAATGATGATGGTACTAGTCCTGGACACACTTGATTGGTAAACACCACTGTATTAATGTAAGGTCGTAAGTTAGGTTTAATGCAACCATACAATTCACATGATCCACTGCTATTAAGTGGGAGAAAGGATGTACGAAAACTTTGTCGTACACCAAACAAAAATGTATCTTCAGTTCGGGCCTGCAAAAGAGAGTTACAATAGTATTGTATTGCTGGTATTAAATGAATTTAACTATTTAATTGCTCTACAACAAGTGAGTGAGAGTTTTGATCACATTTGATGTAGCACTTACCACTTACCAGAAGTGAGCAATCATTCCTTAATTATGTGTTTTTACTATTACAGCAAATTCTTTTTATAATGTGAAATACTATCACAATTCTTTAAGTGGAATAAAAGTACCATAATATAGTTAGGGCTAGGGCTAGGTATATTTTTAGTGTGGTGTATACATATATATATTTTTCCAATACTTGAGTGTACTTAATAAATCAGTGATTTAAAAGTGTGTTCTAAATATGTAAGTGTAGCTATTTCATGTGCACTCACTACCTGCAGGTAAGCTAGCCCAGAAACAAGCCAATTGCTCATTCTACTTCTTTTTATATCAATTTTCTCGTATTGGTAATTTGGCAGTAAGTATTGTATAAGTCTTGTAGCTAAGCCTAAAAACATACTATTTTGAAACCAACAAAACTTTACAAGAAATTTCGAACTTAAGTATTCAATCAATAAGTACACTTATTATTATTTTTATTTATTTATTTTTTGGGGTTTTTTTTTGTAAGCTCAAACTTACCATTCTGTCAGAACAATTGGAATACAAGTTTAGCTCAGAGAAATCCTGATCATATTGAATGTCAACGCTGGCATGTAACAGTCCATCTACTATGGAGCAATTCACATTCACCATCAGATCAGAATCTGCCAAACACAAAGACAAGATTAATAGCTGACACTTTGAACAAAGGAATAGGGATTGGATGCTTGATGGTGTAGAATAATCAATGTCTTATTATAATTTATTAAACTCAGGTACAGAATGAATCAGATGCATCAAGTCAATTTTAAGAATGTGACGAAGGAAGTGAAACATAACCACACAAGCAACTATTAACTACCTTCCATCCTATCAGAACACTGGTCCAGGAATCCTTCTAAACTACTTTGAAACAGCATAGAGAGAACAAATAAGATCTTAATGCCCCGCTTCATAATGGACTGCTCCGCGCACCAACTACTACCTCGAACAGACTGGAAACTGAAATTAAATTTTTATGTAGATTCTGCGTAGCCAGACCCTTTACCTACTGCTACGCAGAGAAAGGTTCAGGGCACCCGGTTCAGGAATATTACCACCCGATAAAACGTATCGAAGATTCCATATATGACTCCAGGTCAGATGCACCACCCCCACAATTTAAAAAATGATTTGGAAGAGTATTACATGTAAGCAAAGCAACTACTACGGATGAAAAAGTTCGCTATTTTGATTATTTATTTCTGTTCAGCTCTGGAAGGAACCGCTAGAGATTAACCACATTAAATTAACCACATTAAATTAAACACCTTTACCAAGTGTTAATGTTGGCCACAATGAGATGTCGGTAAAGGTCGACATTCTGTTATCGATACCAGAGTGGTATCGAACAGACCAAATATTACTATTAGCTCTGCCACCGGACACTTTCCTCTGGAAGTATCGAAGTATCGATACCAACTACTCGGTATCGCCCACCACTAACATTTGGCTGTGTGCTTTTTTTTTTTTTTGGCCTTTCGTATGTTGCCGTTTGACCCGAGATTTCTGTACCACACTGACGGCGGCGGTAAGGAAGCTGTGCATTACGGGTAAAGAAATTTTCTGCTTCACAATTGAGCAAATTAAACCAGCTGTACTGGTCAGGCATGAAAGGAGTTGGCATACAATATCAGCAATTGTTGCTGGAGGCCACTCTAAGTACTAGTCATTCTATGGCTCAAGTTAAGGTGAGTAATCATAGACTACATATGGATCTAATCAATTTGTCATTGTTATGAAGTAGCTATGTGGTCAGTTATTATAACCTCAAATATGATATACTATAGTGATGTGCTGCAGCACAAATCATGGCGAGGGAGCTGGTCTGACTAAAATTCAAATTTATTGTGGTATTCTTTATTCTTTAGCAACAAAACACTTATACACACATATACATTTGATCACTGAATATACTGGCAGGAGACTTACATTGTATTCTCTTCACGACTTGGCTATTGGGCAATTGATTTTCTAGGGGTAAGCAATCAGATTTCCTAGACAGGTAGGGACTGACAAACCAAAGAATTCTGTTTATCAAGCTGCCTTTCCAAAGTACGCTCCATTGAAAATGCTCTATTATACCAGACCTCTAGCAGATAAAGCATCGTATTGTATTCTCTTAGTGACTTGACTATTGGAAGATGGATTTTCGAGTAAGAACAAATCTGTTACGTATGGCGTATAGCTGGACAAACAGCGCATTAACCAAGGTAACTTACCACCTCCACTAATAAAATAGAAAATGAACTCCACTAAGTTTGTAAGACCTAACTATGAACATCTGTCCTCTTCTGCTCTTTGTCTTTTGTTTTCGGGCTTTATTTTGAAGTTTTTTTTCCTCCAAAATTTCATGCACCTGCGCTAATGTATACGTTTTTTTTAAGTAGCCTCTGGGGGTGGACACACATTGACCTCTTTGAACTTTACCATATATATATACCGAAATCTCAATTGAGACTCGTTAGTGGGAGTATCGCTTCGCTCCCCCAATTAATGTTAAAATTTCTGTTTAATTATATTGTTGTTTTGTAACATTATTGCCACAGTAGTTGGTTAATGGTACTATTGTTAGCAGTAATTAACCCTCAGCATGCATGCAGGGAGAGGGTTCTATATAGTAGTCATCCTGTCTGTCTGTCACGCTCTCTGATTTTTTAGATTTCTGATGAGTAACTGTTGATTTAGGTATGAACTTACTCAGAACTACTGTTTACCTTTTATTGTGCTACATTTTTATTTTTAGGTTGATTTTTGAAAAATGTGAAGCTGTCAGCTCCGCTTAGGTTCTAGCTTTTGTGGGTAACACCCCCTATCTTCATGTCATAATCACATGAGCAAATAATTTCTTGCTGCCTGTTATTGCTTTATTCTGGGAAGTTTAACCAAGTACTGAAATGAAGTTTCTTGTTGAAAATATACACAGGGAGTGCTTCTGGCCTGTTTAGCTCCTTCTCTTATGAAGACGGCATTTACATATATACCGTTTTAATTGCTTGAGCTATACTGATACCTGATTAGAATAGCCTATAAATTATTCTTTTGGTCTGAGATAATTTTATATTTCTTGGCTAGTGTATAGTAGCGCTGAGGGCTTACATTTTGTGAGAGTATTCATGAGTATTTCATAAGCTGACTCAGGTTGGTAAAGTGTCATCAGGACTGACAAGGATGGTGGAGATGTGTATATCCTTAAATACATAGGCCAACAATGTTTGATACAGAAAAAGGGGACACTGAAACTCTCCCCCCCCCCCCCCCCCCCCCTTACCCACAAAGTGTTGTCAATTTTACATACTGTATAATTATATGTACTTGAAATGAATATTAGTTGACAATAAATGTTTTCTACACAACTAAGTGCGCTGGTTATAATATTGATATGGGCATTGGGTGAAGGGGTCTGGATAATTTTCACTGCTAAAAGCTCTATGTAGGACTTATGAGGTAATTGTTGTTTTTTTGTTTATTGTGCGAGTGAAGCGAGACTCTCACTAACGAGTCTCAATTGAGATTATGGTGTATATATATATATATATAATATGGCAAAATTCAAAGAGGTCAATGTGTGTCCACCCCTGGAGGCTACTTAAAAACATAAATATTAGTCCGGGTGCAAGAAATTCAGTAGAAAATACTTAGGAAAAGAAAAACAACAGCAAAAAGCTATATGGACACAGAATGGGAGAGATGTTGCAATATTATGTCACATTTGAGTAGTAGTAGATGGTGTTTCTATATTTAGTCATTTAAAATTTTTGCAAATTTGATTTTTGATTTAGAAAATTTGGCTATTAATGGTCACAGAAATAATTTCTTACGTATTTGGTTTGTTGTTTTGAATAACGCGATGAACCACACACTCAAGTCAACTTCTGTCTGAGTATTTACCCGGGTGCGTAGTTTTCTCACAATAAGGCAGGGGGCAGACTTAAGGTGACTTATTTTTCTTTACTTGTTTACTATTGCTGTGCTAACAAAATAGAGTTAATTGACAAGTGGAAAGATTATTTCCCAGTTTGAGCTTACTTCAATAAACTTTTGGTCAAGCTTATAACAGTCTAATAAAATAGTCCACTCTTACATTAAAAAAATCATGTCCATGAAATCTGCCATAAACATGAAACAGTTTTTGCAAACCTCTTGTCCATGCACACTGAAATTAAATAGGCTGCTTCAGACTGGCCTTTATGAGTACTCATTTAGCCTAATCATTGTATTAGTTGCCTTTGTGTGTTCTCTTTTAGAGATGGATAACTAAAAAGAATTATAGGCAACACCATAAACGGAAACCACGAAGTAATTATGAACCACCCAAAAAGAAAATTAAGACTACAAGTTGGCACCAATTTATGAAGTCCTACAAAGTTATTGATGGTACTGTTAATATTGTTGTGTTTTTTTGTTTTTGTTTTTTTATTGCTGTGATAATAGGATGTTATTGGGGAGCAAAGCTAGCGAGACACTGTCAGGGATAGCACAATAAAAAATCGGGGATGTTTTTTATTTGTTTGTTTTTTATTTGTTTGTTTATATATATGTATCATTTATACTTGTTTGCTTGGTGTTCAACCCTATCCTAAACATCACTGAACAGAATCCTCTGATCTATCGATCTTTATCTGTACCATCCAATGTACATGTAATTGAATTGTTAACCGTTTGAATTATCTTTTGCGGGTGTGCAGTTACAACTTAGACTTACCGGAGTTCGTTTTTATTTGAATGAGTGGTGGTAAGTTAATGTACTTATTTGTCATCATTTATGCTTTATGCAACAGTGGTGTTATAACTTTAAAATTTGAAGGTAAGTATTGTTGGTATGTCCAGTGAACAAGTGTGAGTGAAGTGTTGTGCATTACAGCTGCTGCTTAGCTTAAAAATAGCATGAAGTGAATGTTTAACTATAGCAAATATTATTAGCTGCCTAAAATTCCCCACTTTTCTGGATACTAGAAGCATGTTTTCTTAACTTGTGCTATATTTAGAAATGTCTGCTGTTGTTTTTTTTGTACTTTTTTTAAATTTATTTATCGTTATTTTGTAGTTGTTTCTTTTTATTTTTAAGTCAGACAGTTGGAGTGAGTGGATACTATGGCACTGTAATCCCTTTACAATATATACATATATTTAAACTCACACTTTTTTTGGTAGGTGGAGCACATCACAATACTGTAGTTTTATGTCACCTAACTAGAGGCTCGCTCACCATTTGTGCTCAAGCACACCACTAATAGTTAGTAATACTTCATTTTTTCTATGTGTCATGTGGTCAAATAAAATTTTTATCTTTAGTACTCCAGCATACGTGTGTGTATTAGCCAGTGGCAATCAAGTTGTTTAGTCATGAAGTCCTTCATTCAGTTAACAGTTGTTTAAGACAGTGTTTTAAAGGGAATAATGCTTTGTACTATGAGTGATGCCTACATACAATTATGCCATAATCTACCAAGCTATACAATTTTAATATGTATTGAAGTTCAGATAAGTGTGGGGATTCATTGTATTCTGATGGTGTTATGTAGAAGGAGTTGGTGTGGCACATAATGGACCTTCTAACTTTACTGTGGCAGCAAATTTAGCCTACAAGTGCCTACATCCAGAAGAGAGAAAGGCCTACAACGGTGGTGAAGAGTGGAAACCTCTAAATTGCAAGCTGGAAGTAAAAAAAGTATTTAAAGACATTGAGCAAAAAGTAATTATGTGTTTGTGGGTGTTGGTGTAGTGATTGTGTCTTTAAGTAAGTCCTGAGTTTATGCTCCATTTTGGAAAATGTTTCGCTCCATCTGTTTTCTTCCTCTGCCTCCTACCAGTCCACCCAGCTGTGATTGGGGAACTGGCATTTGCTGGGGTGCAAATTCAAGGCCTTTTCTCATGAAACAGCAATTGTCCAGGTGGGACTTCAGGTGCCCACACCACTTGCTGTGAGAAAGGCCTGTTCTCGTGTGAGTTCCTAGCCCGGCTCCAGGAGCTTTGCTTGCACGGCTCACAGTGCCTGCTTAGGCTTCCTGGCTCTGCCAGGTTTGCATGACTGCTAGCTGTTATGCACACCTGACAGGTGCATAGCAAGAGAATTTGCATTTACATTGTGGGTGGTGGGTGGGTCTTCATTACTTTGACTGTATGTCTAAATTTCAGATGGAACTTTTGGAATCGCTGAGCTATGCAGCTTTTGCTTTTGGATTTTAGCAAGATGATGTTCAATTTGCAAGCACTTCATCAGCAGTGTGTTGTTCAAGAGGAGATATTGTTCATTATTTACATGCCACTATATTAGCAGGTTAAAAAAATAACACAATGACTGTTAGAAGTAGTGCTAATTGTGCTCATACAGTGTAACTTCAGTCTATAGGTATGATAGCCACATCGGTTCATGCAATAATTTTGGCTGTGGTCCATCAGGGAGTGATCAAATACTCTGAATATTATTGCAATAAAAAGTACAAATACTTTATAATTGAATCATTATTAGCCAAAGTTTTATACGGAAAAAATAGATTCCACCTGATTAACACAGTTATTCAAGTGTTTTATTCTTTAAACAATATCTGTTGGTTTGAAACACCTTTCCTGCCATGCTCAACAATATTAGAACTGGTGCGGAAGATACTGGAATGCATAAATACACTGCAACTAGTTGTGCGAGTGTGATATAGTTTATTTCATTGACTTTCCAAAATAAACAAGAGGATCTTGCTGTAGTAAAGAAAATTAAAACATATTTGCATGAACAGCGGTGGAGCTAACAATTAAGTCTGAAAATACAAATACTCCAAAAAAGTATTTAGCTGAATACAGCAAAAATACAGACCGTGTGGTTCATACTTCCAGTTGCTATTTTAGGGATGGGTGTGGATAATGAATGTAGTTTAACGTAGTTAAACGTAAACGGAGATGTAGCCCACGCATCACACGCGCCCAGGTAAAGGTCGGCAGAGGACCTGCGAGTACAGCGACCATGCGCTAAGCAGGCACACGTGGAGCAATGGCACCCGGGCACAAGTATATTAGTCCTGATAGCTAGCAGCTACTGATAAACACTTTCTTTATAAAACTACACTGCTCTTATTTGATTACATTCAAATAAGAGCAGTGTAGTTTTATAAAGAAAGTGTTTATAGCGAAGCAACTCACCATTGCTGGTAATATAGGGCAATTATATAATGAATGGAATATTAATACGTATAAAATTAGGGAACTAGTTGTTTGACTAACTGGTGTCATTTGTATACTAATGGAATTTTTTCTCTTGATTTCCTTGTTTATGCTGTTTTTGTTGTTTATGTTATTGTGTTATTTTTGTGTCTTCAGCTGAAAAGCCACCTATTGTTCCATGTGCAGATAAGTCTCCACTTGTATCTTCAACATCCACTAATGCTAAGGACAATAATGGCACATACGGATATGCTGGAAAGTCTTCTTTGAGTTCCAAGAGTAAACCTTCTTTGAGTTTAGACGGCAAGTCTCCTTTGAGTTCCACGAGTAAACCTTCTTTGAGTTTAGATGGCGAGTCTCCTTTGAGTTCCAAGAGTAAACCTTCTTTGAGTTTAGATGGCGAGTCTCCTTTGAGTTCCAAGAGTAAACCTTCTTTGAGTTTAGATGGCGAGTCTCCTTTGAGTTCCAAGAGTAAACCTTCTTTGAGTTTAGACGGCGAGTCTCCTTTGAGTTCCAAGAGTAAACCTTCTTTGAGTTTAGATGGCAAGTCTCCTTTGAGTTCCAAGAGTAAACCTTCTTTGAGTTTAGACGGCGAGTCTCCTTTGAGTTACAAGAGTAAACCTTCTTTGAGTTTAGACGGCAAGTCTCCTTTGAGTTCCACGAGTAAACCTTCTTTGAGTTTAGACGGCGAGTCTCCTTTGAGTTCCAAGAATAAACCTTATTTGAGTTTAGACGGCGAGTCTCCTTTGAATTCCAAGAATAAACCTTCTTTGAGTTTAGATGACAAGCCTCCTCTGAACTCTAATGGGAGAAGAACAAGTTTTCTCTCTGTTCCAAGGGAAAAACCTCCTCTGGATTCCCATGGCCAGCTTTCTGTGGGTTCCGATCCTTTTCTGAATTCTAGCTGCAAGTTATCTATAGATTCCGAGGGAAAGCATTCTTAGTTCTGTTGGTAAGCCTTCTTTTAGTTACACAAGCAAATGTCCTCTGACTAGCCAGCATAAGAAGGATGGGTCTCCCCTGACTGCTCAGAGTACTGGTGGGCTTCATTGTTAGCTCAGTTGGTAGCTAAGACATTGCTGTCGAAAAGCAAGGCTTTATCACCTCCTCCTCAAACTTTGAACCACATGTATCAGTCAGTATCTAGTTTTCCAGCTCCTGCTACCCCCACATACTAACTCCAGGTCAGAAATTACAAAAAAAAAAAAAATTAATCAATTCTATTGTGTACAAGAACTGCAGTTCCAGTCACCATTTTAGAAGTCCTTAATGGATAAGTTAATACTACAGGCCTTGTGAAACAACTGCCCACAAGTAGAGCCATGGTCTTGTCCTTCAGCATCCGACAGACGCAAAACAGAATTTCTTTTGATTCATACTTAAAGGGTTTCAAAGTGGTAATATTTCCAGCATCTAGCCTAGGAAATTGGTCAAAATGCTGCTTTTCAAGACAATGTACTAAATGGTCCCTCATTTTCCTGCAATCCTAGCGAATGAATTGAAGCAAAGGGTTCACTCTGTTGAGCACCAATTCTGCTGCTGCAGCAATGGCAAACAGACCACAGTCTGTAGAATTATGTTGCCTTTGACTGTTCACAAACCTGAAAAATAGCATAGTTCAATGATGGATGCCAAAAATGACAAATTTGCTTCTTGGTTGATACTGAATTATACAAGCTGTCATAAACGTTTACATGACAAACATCACAACCAATGTTAGATACTGTCGACCAGTGGTTACTCCCAATGTGCACTATTTGCACAAAATCATGCTCAGAAGCAATGGCCTTATAATTAGAATATTTCTGCTGATAGTGTAGGACTGCCATCCACTAATGTCGGCTGCTTGCAGCTGTAACATTTTCTGGGCAGCATTAATTGTTTTTGTCATTTAGCCATGCATTGGACTCAATGATTTCTCTGTCTTCTTTTAACAGAGGACAAGTAGGAAAGTTTATCCATACATCAGAATTGTCTGTATCTAATCTGACCTGGAGTCAGTATGTGGGGGTGGTGCATCTGACCTGGAGTTAGTATATGTGGGGGTGGTGCATCTGACCTGGAGTTAGTATGTGGGGTTGGTACATCTGACCTGGAGTTAGTATGTGGGGGGGTGCATCTGATCTGGAGTTAGTATATGGTGCATCTGACCTGGAGTTAGTATGTGGGGGTGGTACATCTGATCTGGAGTTAGTATGTGGGGACAGTGCATCTGACCTGGAGTTAGTATGTGGGGGTGGTGCATCTGACCTGGAGTTAGTATGTGGGGGTGGTGCATCTGACCTGGAGTTAGTATGTGGGGGTGGTGCATCTGACCTGGAGTTAGTATGTGGGGGTGGTGCATCTGACCTGGAGTTAGTATGTGGGGGTGGTGCATCTGACCTGGAGTTAGTATGTGGGGGTGGTGCATCTGACCTGGAGTTAGTATGTGGGGGTGGTGCATCTGACCTGGAGTTAGTATGTGGGGACAGTGCATCTGACCTGGAGTTAGTATATGGGGACAGTGCATCTGACCTGGAGTTAGTATGTGGGGACAGTGCATCTGACCTGGAGTTAGTATGTGGGGACAGTGTGCTGGAGTTAGTATATGGGGACAGTGCATCTGACCTGGAGTTAGTATGTGGGGACAGTGCATCTGACCTGGAGTTAGTATGTGGGGACAGTACATCTGACCTGGAGTTAGTATGTGTGGGGGTGCAGTGCATCTGACCTGGAGTTAGTATGTGGGGACAGTGCATCTGACCTGGAGTTAGTATGTGGGGACAGTGCATCTGACCTGGAGTTAGTATGTGGGGGTGGTGCATCTGACCTGGAGTTAGTATGTGGGGGTGGTGCATCTGACCTGGAGTCATTATGTGGGGGTGGTGCATCTGACCTGGAGTTAGTATGTGGGGGTGGTACATCTGACCTGGAGTCAGTATGTGGGGGTGGTGCATCTGACCTGGAGTTAGTATGTGGGGGTGGTGCATCTGACCTGGAGTCATTATGTGGGGGTGGTGCATCTGACCTGGAGGTAATGTGAAGGACACACTGGTAGATAGGTGTAATACCAGCTGTCTGTGCAAATGATTGATAAAAATGGTTTGAGGCTTTCACCTGTAATGGTGGAGACAGAGAGATATCTATGACTGCTCTATGCAGCAACCTAGTTCAGATTCCAGGTGATGGTGTCCACCAGAGACTCCGTCACTGGCAGTGCTCTCTGAGAATGCTGTAATAAGTCTAGGTGCTAGGTTCTTTTTCATTAGTATAAGTTGTATGTTTAGTTTAATGAAAAACAACAACAGCAAAAACGTAACAAAAAAACAGAGCTAACAACATTTATTTTACATAGCTACACTCAAAAATAAATTAAATGTCTTCACCTGAATCAGAATCTGAAATGACAGGTTCGCTCGAATAAATCTTGCTGCATTCTTGAGTCATAAGCTCAGAGTTTTCACAGAGCTTCCAGAGAAGAGCAACAGCTCCTCTGTTATAAGGCTCGTCACTTTCAGCAAATGAAGTGGATATTTTTTTCACATTATCATTCCTGGTCGAATAGTAAGTTGCTATATTGTCCATTTCAGTACTAAGTAGAGCTATTTTTTCGGCGGTCCGTTCAATAGTCAAATATAAGTCAATTGCCTTCCTTGTGGTTTCCGAATGGCAATGTAGTGAGCTTGTCACAGTAGATAGAACATTTAGGAGTTTGGCAGAATCAAATAAATCTTTTAATTCTACCACAGAGTCATCATTAATAGTTCTGATGGCATTAAATTCATCCCGAAGTTCTTTAAGTTTCTTTGACTCTTTGCCAATTTGAACTGACAATTTCTTAGCAATCTTTTGTCCATCTACAGTACACAATACTGAATCATTCTCTCGTCATATGAAAATTTACCGTGCACACATTGATACAGAGCACAGGTCATAAAGTACTCATGAAATACCCAAATCATTTAGGTAAATTAAATAAAATACTCGTACTGTATTTAAGCATTTCCCATTTTTACAAATACTTCTAAGTACTTTTGAAGTACTTGTAACTAGTTTCAAAAAGCGTAATTATTTATTGACGAGTAGTCACATGGTAGTGTGCCAATAATGTCATCAGCTTGTTTCCAACTCCATTTTTACTCAGAATGGCAGACAGTGACAGGCGAAAACAAATTCTTTAGTTATTCGAAAAATAACCTCTGTTATGACTTCTGAAGGTATTCACTCCCAATAAGCCAATGAAATGCATACTGCATTTAGTCCAGTTTCAAAAACTAATCATATGTATACTTCACAAGACCAATGTACTCATACTTATTCAAGTACCCATTGCAAACTTGAGGTGTTTGCACTCATACCCACTCAGTACCCTAATACTCTTCAAAGTACTTTGCCCCATGTCTGGACCCCACCACAATTCTACTCCTCCCATTAAGAATGACTTCACCATGTAGCAATTTCACATCACAGTGTACAATACACAAGTGAACTCATTTACACAACATTCACACACACATACTATTTTTAAAAGTCTCACCCACCCACTCATTAAAAAAATACTTACCAGCATATTTCGCTTTAAGTTTCAACAAGAACTGCCTTCTGCTGGAAGTAGACCACATTATATCTCCCAGTTCTTTTTCACGCCATTTTGATAAACTTGAATGAACTTCTTTATATTGTGAGCTCGATTGTGACCATCGACATTTGATGTGATGAGCTTCTTCAGATTTGAGGTCTCGATCTAACCTAAAAATAAAAAACATGGCAATAGCAAGGTAAAAAACACATGTACAGTAGGAGACACAGAAAAATTCCGAATTCCGTTCCGTAGAACGGCCGTTGCACGATTAAAAAACGGGGGGATAATGGTACGCCGTTTGTTAAAAAACGGCCGTTCCGTTCGACCGCATTACCGTTTTAATCTTTCTCGTTCACCGTATGTCTCGCTCAAAGAAATATAAAAAATCGTTTATCCAATAAAACGTTCCGATTTTTTGTTTATAGGCTCCAGAGGCGGAGCTTTTCTGGTTAAAAAAATTTGAAGCCGTCCTATTCGAAGTTGTCTCGCGGAGAATTGTTAGTTCGACCACCGCACAGTATCGACGTTTTCTCGAAGTTAGGGCCTTCTCCGGCTTAGATTTTTTACTACTGGAGGTCCATCGGTAGCTAACAGAAGATCTACGAAGTGCGGACCTCGTTATAGCTCTGTGCCCATCGGAATTTCGGTCTGCAACTTTATTGAAGCAAGTGAAAATTTTGTACGAGCTTTTTTTCACTATCCCCGTAGCGTTTAATGGTCGATATAAGGCCTTAGCTTGCTGATATAGCTATAAGAAGAGTTTCTAGCTAGAAAATATCTGTGAATCGACGGAAATGCTTCACCGTTTTAGTAAACGGTGTCGGCCGTTTAATCAAAACGGTATGGAACGCAACGATAAAAACTACGGTAAAAAGACTACCGTTCCACGGGCGTTCTACCGGACGGAATTCGGAACTTTTTTTTGGCGCCTACTGTATGTATGTATGTATGTATGCACACAAACATAGACATGTGCACCCACTAAAGCAAATATCATATTCAATGAAGTACTGACTGAACTAATGCTTATGGAGATTCAATGATTACCACTTACCCTGTAAGTTCTTGATATAAATACTCTCTCTCTGAACAACCACTTTCTGGCAGTCTTTCTCTGTGTAATTAATAAAATATGCAAATATTCAAACCAATGAATGAAGCTAGGGCAGTGGAGCTAGGGCTAGTGCCAGGGCAATGGAGCTAGGGCTAGTACCAGGGCAATGGAGCTAGGGCTAGTGCCAGGGTAATGGAGCTAGGGCTAGTTCCAGGGCAGTGGAGCTAGGGCTAGTTCCAGGGCAATGAAGCTAGGGCTAGTTCCAGGGCAATGGAGCTAGGGCTAGTGCCAGGGCAATGGAGCTAGGGCTCGTGTCAGGGCAATGAAGCTAGGGCTAGTGCCAGGGCAATGGAGTTAGGGCTATTTCCAGGGCAGTGGAGCTAGGGCTAGTGCGCAATGGAGCTAGGGATAGTTCCAGGCAGGGCTAGGGCTAGTGCCAGGGCAATGGAGCTAGGGCTCGTGTCAGGGCAATGAAGCTAGGGCTAGTGCCAGGGCAATGGAGCTAGGGCTATTTCCAGGGCAGTGGAGCTAGGGCTAGTGCGCAATGGAGCTAGGGATAGTTCCAGGCAGGGCTAGGGCAATAGAGCTAGGGCTAGTTCCAGGGCAGTGGAGCTAGGGCTAGTTCCAGGGCAATGGAGCTAGGGCTAGTGCCTGGGCAATGGACCTAGGGCTAGTTCCAGGGCAGTGGAGCTAGGGCTAGTGCGCAATGGAGCTAGGACTAGTTCCAGGGCAGTGGAGCTAGGGCTAGTGCGCAATGAAGCTAGGGCTAGTGCCAGGGCAATGGAGCTAGGGCTAGTTCCAGGGCAGTGGAGCTAGGGCTAGTGCGCAATGGAGCTAGGGATAGTTCCAGGCAGTGGAGCTAGGGCTAGTGCGCAATGGAGCTAGGGCTAGTGCCAGGGCAATGGAGCTAGGGCTAGTTCCAGGGCAATAGAGCTAGGGTTAGTTCCAGGGCAATGGAGCTAGGGCTAGTTCCAGGGCAATGGAGCTAGGGCTAGTTCCAGGGCAGTGGAGCTAGGGCTAGTGCCAGGGCAGTGGAGCTAGGGCTAGTGCGCAATGGAGCTAGGGCTAGTTCCAGGGCAGTGGAGCTAGGGCTAGTGCGCAATGAAGCTAGGGCTAGTGCCAGGGCAATGGAGCTAGGGCTAGTTCCAGGGCAGTGGAGCTAGGGCTAGTGCCAGGGCAATGGAGCTAGGGCTAGTGCCAGGGCAATGGAGCTAGGGCTAGTGCCTGGGCAATGGACCTAGGGCTAGTTCCAGGGCAGTGGAGCTAGGGCTAGGGCGCAATGGAGCTAGGGCTAGTTCCAGGGCAGTGGAGCTAGGGCTAGTGCGCAATGAAGCTAGGGCTAGTGCCAGGGCAATGGAGCTAGGGCTAGTTCCAGGGCAGTGGAGCTAGGGCTAGTGCCAGGGCAATGGAGCTAGGGCTAGTGCCTGGGCAATGGACCTAGGGCTAGTTCCAGGGCAGTGGAGCTAGGGCTAGTGCGCAATGGAGCTAGGGCTAGTGCCAGCTAGGGCTAGTGCCAGGGCAATGGAGCTAGGGCTAGTGCCAGGGCAATGGAGCTAGGGCTAGTTCCAGGGCAATGTAGCTAGGGCTAGTGCCAGGGCAATGGAGCTAGAGCTAGTTCCAGGGCAATGGAGGGCTAGAGCTGGGGCTAGGGCAATGGAGCTAGGGCTAGTTCCAGGGCAATGGAGCTAGGGCTAGTGCCAGGGCAATGGAGCTAGGGCTAGTTCCAGGGCAGTGGAGCTAGGGCTAGTTCCAGGGCAGTGGAGCTAGGGCTAGTTCCAGGGCAATGGAGCTAGGGCTAGTGCCAGGGCAATGGAGCTAGGGCTAGTGCCAGGGCAGTGGAGCTAGGGCTAGTGCGCAATGGAGCTAGGGCTAGTGCCAGGGCAATGGAGCTAGGGCTAGTTCCAGGGCAGTGGAGCTAGGGCTAGTTCCAGGGCAATGGAGCTAGGGCTAGTCCAGGGCAATGGAGCTAGGGTAGTGCCAGGGCAATGGAGCTAGGGCTAGGCAGTGGAGCTAGGGCTAGTTCCAGGGCAGTGGAGCTAGGGTAGTTCCAGGGCAATGGAGCTAGGGCTAGTTAGGAGCTAGGGCTGCCAGGGCAATGGAGCTAGGGCTAGTGCCTAGGGCAATGGAGCTAGGGCTAGTTCCAGGGCAGTGGAGCTATGGGCTAGTTAGCAGGGAGCGTAGGCTAGGTTAGTTCCAGGGCAAGTGGAGCTAGGCAGTTTCTAGGGCAGTGGAGCTAGGGCTAGCTAGTTCCAGGGCAAGTGGAGCTAGGGCTAGTTGCCAGGGCAATGGAGCTAGGGCTAGTGCCCAGGGGGCAATGGAGCTAGCTACCTATGGCTAGTTTCCAGGGCAGTGGAGCAGGGCTAGTGCGCAATGGAGCTAGGCTAGTGCCAGGGCAATGGAGCTAGGGCTATTGCCAGGGCCTGGAGCTAGGGCTAGTGCCAGGGCAATGGGCTAGGGCTAGTTCCAGGCAATGTAGCTAGGGCTAGTGCCAGGGCAATGGAGCTAAGCTGTTTCCAGGCAATGAGGCTAGAGCTGGGGCTAGGGCAATGGAGCTAGGGCTAGTCCAAGGGCAAGGAGCTAGGGCTAGGCTAGTGCCAGGGCAGTGGAGCTAGGGCTAGTTCCAGGGCAGTGGATAGGCTAGTTTCATGGCTGGAGCTAGGGCTAGTGCCCAGGGCAATGGAGCTAGGGCTATGGCCAAGTGGGAGGCTAGTGCGCAATGGAGCTAGGGTAGTGCCAGGGCAATGGAGCTAGGGCTAGTTCCAGGGCAGTGGAGCTAGGGCTAGTTCCAGGGCAGTGGAGCTAGGGCTAGTTCCAGGGCAATGGAGCTAGGGCTAGTGCCAGGGCAATGGAGCTAGGGCTAGTGCCAGGGCAATGGAGCTAGGGCTAGTTCCAGGGCAGTGGAGCTAGGGCTAGTTCCAGGGCAGTGGAGCTAGGGCTAGTTCCAGGGCAATGGAGCTAGGGCTAGTGCCAGGGCAATGGAGCTAGGGCTAGTGCCAGGGCAATGGAGCTAGGGCTAGTTCCAGGGCAGTGGAGCTAGGGCTAGTTCCAGGGCAATGGCCAGGGCAATGGAGCTTGTAGGGCAATCAGATACTTGATGACCACAAAAATTATGTAGTATTACAGTGATAAGGTGAGTGATCATTAAATGATGCCTAACATAGTTACAACATGCACAAATTACACAAACCTTATTGCATAATATGAACTCAACATATGAAAATAGTCTCGCTTCCATTCAGGTAAGGTATCTGCAATAAAAACATGAATAATAAGCAAACAGACAAACAAACATGTAGAATTAAATAAAATGATACATAATAAATAAAAAAAACGAAAATAATAAATAAATAAATACCTAGGGCAATGCCAACCCTCTGTGTTAGTTAAAAAAAAAGAAGTAATAATTTGCAAACGGAGTCACTGCTGTTGAAAAACAAAGTTCTTAATTTTCAGCTTATAACAATAGTTTCGTTCTATTTATGAATTTTAATTCATCTAGCTAGCTGTAATTAGCTATGGCTTAGTGTGGACAACTGTAGTCTCAGGCATGGCATTTAGCATTGGCCTGTTGCGTCTCTGGGATTCTTCATTTATAAGTGATTTTTTATGGGCATGACACTTACAATCAGCCATTCTAAGCTCCCGAGACTAATCCACAATTTCTAAAGCTCTTTTATGTGCTTAACACTCAGCCATATGGTATGGCATTCTCTGACTTCAGTATTAACCTTGGCTTGGTAGAAAAAAAAAACCTGCAGGAACATTTGGACTTTTGACATGTACGCTACACAAACACTTTGGGCATATTTTTGTAGAGCAGGCATATTTACAGTTGATGAAAAAAGCACACTTCCAGCAGCAGAGACTTCCCAACACTGGACAATGATTAACACTGGAACTATAGAATGCGCAAATAACAGACCTGAACCAAGCGCAGTAAAATTTGTACGCTCACGTGGGCACATGTGATTCAAAATGCAGGAAAATGAATGAATGCGCGAGGCCACATAGCAGCACTCACAGTAGTGTCCTCCTTTTCTCTCGTTTACTAAAAAATTAAGCCAAAATGCAAAAAAAAAAGTGGCAAATTAAAGGGACTCATCATCAAGGCATAAAAGTCTACCATCTTCAAGATCGGCTGCTGACAGAGTGACAGAATTAATGACAAATAGACGACTGTAATCCTCACGCGCATGTGCGATGAGGATTAACAACAATTACATAAATGTAGTGTGTAAACAAATAGTTCCTTAATCAACGATCTAATTTGCTTTACTTGGGCAATAAAATTAGGGCTGAATTGTATTTAGAAAAACTGAATACAGTATATAGATGGCTGCACCCAAAGCTATTCCTGTTTGTTTGATATGTCATATGTACTGCACTGAAAGTGCTTCAGCATAAGTCAAGAACAGCTTTCTAACAAAAAGTTAATATATGGTAGTAAAATGAGTATAGTGAGATTAGTTCCAGAGATGCATGAAAACTCATAAGATCACCATTGAGACTAAAATAATTGCTGTAAGGTGGGCAATAAAAACTAAAAAACTACAACAACAATTTGAACATTTTGCAACTAAACCAATGCCAGTATTTATAACACAAGAGTGCACTAGCAATAAATGCAATGCTCAAATTTGTGCGCACCAATTATGCAGCAAATCAAGTAATGCCTTAGACTTGTTCCTGTGGTCACAGCGTGACTGTAAAGGATCACCAACTGTATACAAGGCTTACTAGGACATATTCATACCAGACTCATTCCACACACACACACACACACATGCACACACCACAAAAGTATCCAAGTTTAAAATTTCAGCTATGTATTGGTACTAAGCTTGTCTGTCAGTCAGTAACTGTGCATATTCTTGAACAATTCATGAGCTAAACTGGGTTGGTAGAGCGTTATTATTAAGGACTGGTAGAGCATAATCAGTATAACGACGATAGTGTACATGAAAAGTGTGTAGGCTGGAAAAGTGTTGCCAGTAACGACACTGACCGTAGAGATTAATAACATTATTATGCTACTCCATTTCTAATCATCAAAAGTTAGTACATCAAGTGCCACTGTGGCTGAACTTGCTAGTCTCTTTTAATTGTGGCGATCAACTATTCTGCCAATACCCAGCTGTAAGCGGAGAATGCAGGTCATTACCGAAATGGCAATACCTGTGGAAACTTTAGGGAAAATGGTTAATTAAAAGATAGCTTACAATACAAACTCAAGCCTACTCACTTAAAGCAGAAAAGATTGCTTCTATGAAGTCTTGAACAAAAACAACTAACAACCTAGGCTCTAACCTCTGGCCTCAAGTGTCAGTTTTTTATGGAAAAGCCTTTAAACTACAGTTTTCATTTCCTAACCATCTTCCTTCTACTGAATTTGACTACCCTTTACCCATTCAATAGACAATGCTCTATGATATGAACTACTCATGAACACACCCAGTTATTGTTGTTGTCGTTACTGACACACAAGCATAAAATTATGCAGACTAATTTAATATATCTAGCTAGCTAGTAAATACTTAGCTATAAGCTGTAGCCCAGCTTTAATATTACAGAGCAAAGAAATTAAATCTGATGAGTTGGTGTGGCTGCTCACCAATACAGTAGCTTAGTCTCTTACTTGAGTGACACACTTGGCATCAAGAATGATAAATATTTAGTTGCGTAACCACACACTTGGAAGACAGTGTAGCAACCTTTAAAAAAAACTGTGATTATGTGATTAATGTCTGGTGCCCTCCACAGCTTACCATCCTCCCACACATAATAATGGAGACAAAGATACTCACTGATATGTAAGTCCTTGACACAAAGAGCACGTTCTTCAGACAACCATTGCTGCACAGTCAAACTGTCTATAGTCTTACCTAAACATATACTTGGAGTCAAAAATCGTCCAGTCTAAAAATTAAGACATAAAATTTACCTCCAATCTGAGGCAATTTGTTGAACTCTTCCACTGCCAAATTGTGCACTTCACTTGCTCGCTTGAAGTGAATCAGTAGTTGATTTTCTGTTATAACAACCAGTGGAAAAGAATAAAGAAAATGTACTAGAATCTTGATACATCAAGTCAAAATACAATAAAATATAATACAGGGTTTCATTTGGGGGGTGAAATGAGACATTGTTCCCCACCCAAGGATTCTAAGACTGAGAGGGTATACCAAACAACACTCAACAATTTTGTTAGTCTGTTGTTTTTTTGTTGTTCCACACCATAATAATGCTATTCCAGTCTGTATTTATTTTCATCAAATTAGGATTTTCCTTCAATGTTTTTGTACCTGTACTGACAAGTATTCTACTGCCAAGTTTGTAGCTTCAAAACTTTGTTTGGGTTTCAAGCAAAATAAGAGCTTCTTTAGTGGATAGATCTCCACTAGCTCTGCACCATTGTGAACTACTAATAGCAGGGTTCTATCTGGAAATTGGTGGGAAAGAAGTGGGGGTGGGTGGGGAAGGGGGTTCTTAGTCCAATACTATATATTGTATACCACATTGCTAGAGCACACAGCTTGTGAATTTGGGGAAGAAATTCCCCCTGCCCCCTACTAGATTGAACTCGGAACACAATCTATCAAGATAGCTACAATGCAGGGAAGTATGAATGAGATTTGAAGGGGCCATTTTAAGTTACTTTCATTAATAGTACATTGAGACAAAGTGCAGGCCGCTAGGGTTAAAAAAAATACCACATATTGTCAATATTACTGATTTGGGAGGAGGGAAGAAGGAGAAAGAAAAAGATCTGCAGGTTTATCTTAATGTGATGCATAATCGCAAGAGTTACCTTCCACTCCTTCGGTGTATGAAACATGTTCATAGCTCCATGCCACACGTTGAAGCACTCCTTGCACAGAAAAACAGCTGGTCCACACTGCTCGCACAATAATTCAGCATGGTTAGCACACAGAAGACAGAGTTGCCCTTGTGGCATTGCGTATGATGCTGTGTAACTCTTCAAGAGACTACTCCTAATCTCCATCCAACCTCTTACACTAGATTTGCATTGAAGTTCATGATGTGTAGGCTCCAAGAATTCTGGAATGCCTGGCTCAACCAGGTCAGACCCCAAAGAAGGGCTTTTTGTTTGAGGATCAAATTCAGATGCATTGCCAGAACTTTCTACTTGACTAGATCCAGTATGCTCAGTGGCTACCCTGTGAACAATAACTCTTTCCACTAAACCAGAGGATCTCACCGTGAGTTTTAAAGGAGGAAGTTTCAATTGCACGTAGTGGGCCATTGTTGCAAGGGCCCGACTGATTCAAATGGTAAAGATCGCAAACGTAAAACTATTGATTCGAATGGTAAAGATCGCAAACGTAAAATGATAAGGGAGACGATGCGCCTTCCAATTAAATTTGGTTAGATTCCGTCGCAGGTTTCCTGGAATTTTCGATACGTTTTATCGCAAAATATTCCTGAACCGGGTGGGACTGGAAATACCCTGTTTATCGTTTATACGGTCGGCCACGGTATATACAAAGATTGAAAGATACTCTTGAACCACTGATCGCTGCTGGACATTTGTAACTAGCTATTAAGAACACTATTATATATATAATGTAGCTATAATTGTACTATTTTGACCGCTCTAGGATAATCAACCCTGGCCGTTGTTAAGAATTCGGGGGTGGCCATTCATCGGAGGCTATAAAACTATTGGAACTGTAGCTACGGTAAACGTTTCGTTCCACTAAAAACTGCCGCTGTGGAGAGGCTGACCATTCTTCGCGAGTCCGTTGTTGAGAGAATTCACTGTAGAATGAAAGATGCTGAATAGCACTGGAAACTTTAATTATGTATAATTACTTCAATTCGTGTTACTGCTATAATGTCTTTAAAGTATTAACTCTAGCCACTCAGGAATGTTTATAACTTATTACAATCCAACTTTATGATAAAAGAGTATGATAATACAGGAACTAAGTAGCTAATTTTATGAAAAGGATGTGTCCTCTGGTAAAAAACCTCTAAAAATTAGAAAATGCATATGCCATGTGGGCACACCCACATGAAGAAGGAAGAAAAAGGAACAAATGTGTGTGTGTGTGTGAACATTGTTAGCATGGGAACAGCAGTTGATTGTGTAGTCCTATGTGGTCATGATTTGTTTGTGTCAGTTGTGTTAATGTAGGAATGTTGTATGCACGTGTGCATGTCTGTAGCAGAGCAGGAACTTTCCAGCATTTAGTGTGACTTGTAGGTGTGGTTTCTGTGTTGTATTTAAAGCTGAGTTTTGTGTCATTGTAGTAGTCTTGGCTCATGTCATTCAATTCGTTGTGTGTGCATTTTTCTCTAATTAAAGTAATTTAATCTACCTTACCTGAGGATTGGTCAGTGGTTCGCCTTGGGTAGCTAGAGAGGACCTTGATTCTGGTGGCAGGCAACTATTTTGCTGTCATCAGGTGCGAGCAAGTCAAGCAGAGTGACAACTCTCCTGAGCAAGCCTACATGCATCTTGTACAACAAAAAAATGAATGATATTGATAAATTTGGTCCCACTTGTTGCATAATTTCTTACACGATATTTTTTGTGGCCAATCTGATGCACATAGCCCATACATATGCATTTCATTCTTTTAGCGAATATCAATTAGAATGCTTTTAAAGTAGCCCCTATATTATACAAATATAAAAAGTAAGAAACAGCAGGTAATAATGAGATTTTGTACGGACTTGCTCACATTTTAGGAATGATTGTTTTTGTGAAGAGTAGAAATTCAGTCAGAAAGGAACTTTGGTTTGTGTGTCTTTTCTTTGCCAATTTACCAATATACAATTTATCCATTAAATGCGTTCATTTTTTATAATAATGTAATCAGGGTTTCTAGGAGGAAATGGCAATTGCCCTTGAGAGGATTTTGTGCCCCCTCACATTATACTTAATATAATGCATGCACACTGACACATGTATATGCCTCTTATGTTGAAGAAGAAAAAAAGCGAATAATTCCAAAGTATTACTGTAGTATGAAAATTGGCTTTGTGATACCATTTGAATAGGATATGAAGTAAAGGGGGCTGACGGAGGGAGGGAAGGGGGTCCTTTGAGATAAAAGTGGCCTCACTCCCTCCATTTCTACTTCTTTAGTATAGTGATTATAGTTACATGCAGGTGAAGTTGACAAATAATTTTAAAGTCTAAAGTAGCTGTATACTATTATGGTGAAATGGCTTAGGAAGGGCAAAATAGAGATTTCACAGAAGAGACCCTTTACCATATTATTGGCATTTTCTTTCTTCTTTCCCCCCCTTCTTCTTCTGAAGTTATAGAGGAGGGGAGGGAGGAGAGGAGAATACAGCCTGTGAGACTAACTAGTTACTATAGAAAGCAGACAGTCGGGGAGAGGGGGGGGGGGGGGGGGGGGGGGGGGGGGGGGGGGGGGGATTAATATCATTCATACTAGAATGTTACATTCATTTTGACTTGATTACTTGTCAATAGTATCTCAGAAAAAGAAATGTTTTCTCATATGGAGAAAACAACCTGCATGTAAAGTGGAGATGCTGAACCAAAACTGTCTAAGTTTGTTGCTTGTTTTGTCCCCTTTCCTCCAACCCTTGTGGAGATTCAAAGATGAATTTCCCTATTCAAATTGAAGAGAACAATTTTTTTTTACTCCAATGGTTATACTAACCTATAAAATGTAAAAAGTAGACCCCTCAAAGTGCCCCCCCCCCCCCCCCCCCCTTCTTCTACCCCACAAGTGTAGTTTGTGTGGGATCTCAGCGGTAGAACTTGCTCACAAAAAGGCTGTTCGGGTTGACGGCCAGAGCATCACCAAGGGGGCGTATCCTTCTTTAGCATTTAGAAGATTGCGATGACCTTTACCTAAATGTGCGTTGTAAACAATTGACGATGCAAACCGGTTAACCCGGGATTTGACCTCCGTAGAGGCGTATTTCTATGCATGTTCTAATCTATATTTTAACTGTGAGTTTTCCGCAATTTTATTTCTAGTTGTAATGTCTTTGGCAACATTAAGGTAAGTTTTGTTCAGCTACAAGACAAATAGAAAGCAGCAACATTTTGTGTATAGATTCTCTGGTCTTCTGGCCCTAAGAACTTTTTCTTCCTCAGCTTCCACTTGGAAAGATGGAGAAATTTTTAAACCCAAGGTTCCTCTCCACTCAGAGTGGAAGCAAATGGCTCAAAAGCTACTTAAGGGAGCTGACCCTGAGGAAACTCTAACATGGAGGACACCAGAGGTTAGTTTCATAATGCATGCATGTATGTAATGGCATTCTGCCTGAACCATTGTTTAATTATATGAGTTCCATTGTATTTCATCAGGGGTTATATATAATTAATTCTATGATGGTACTAGAAGTGTTTGTTTTGTACTTTTTAGTGCCTGTTTTGGTAATTTAAGATGTGATTACCATTTTGGTAAATTTAACAATTATTTGCATTACATATAATACAGAACAGTCTGAAGGAATTGCTACATGGAGACACAGTTTTCTTCATCTATTGCTTTGTACTAATTGAATTACCAGTACAGTCTAGACTCCCACCTCTCATCTCCCTTTTCCCCTTTTTTCCATTAAAGCTCATCATTACAAACTCTTAGTTCATATTGAGTGGTAGCATTGAGAAAGATAAATTACAAATGAATTTAAAATAATAAGTACTTACAAGTGCAGGTACAGCTCAATAGGAACTTGTCATGTGACCACAAGGCATACTATGGCATACTTCCCTGTAGTACAGAGTACTTCCAATTACCTGTACTACTTCACAAACAGTACTACCTCAGGCTATTAATTGTGCCACATTTTTGCTGCCTGCAGGCACTATGCCAGGTCCCTGAGGTAATACCTGCATTAGTACCTGTGGCAGTACAGGGTAAGGTCTGCCAAACTTGAAGGCCTTGTCTGGCAAATATAACTGTAAACTATATTGATAAGACTGTAATCAGGACCACACTGTCCTTTGGGCCGTGCAACAAGTATGTATAAAAATTAGTGTATTATTTGATAAGCAATGGGAAAGCTTAGTGTACCAATCAAAACAAACTTTTCTGATGTATCACTCTCAAGGTTTGAGTTCTAGACATCTACCAAATGAAATGATAAGGAACATGCCTAAACCTTAATTGCTTACCATTTACTCTTTGAACACACCACTACTACATGAATACACTTATTAGAAGTGTTTGTTTTGTTTTCATTAACCACTCACAATACTAAACCCTGACATACTTCCAGATTTTCTAATTCGTGATAGTGTCCTACCTGCTCTCCAGTTATTATTATGGGTAAGTAAAAAGGTGTGAAATACGTTGAAGTGGCTATACAATTGTACGTAAGTCACCAATAAAATTCAGTCGCGTCAAGTTCCCCAATTCCACTTTTCTTCCATGATTTAAAGCAAGAAACTGACTACTTAATATTTACGAAGCCCTCACCTGATCAGCGGAGTATGCCTCAATGCACTAATGCCCTCACCACTAGTTCCAGTCCGAAGTGGTACAAAGTTCTGCCTCTAGTACCTCTGGTTCTGCTTCTGTTGTGGCAAGGTGAGTGCCTTAGGTTGTACCCCGAACTCTATCCAGGTACTCCAGGGTACTGGTGGGCTCTACCTCTATGTAGGAACTAAGGGTACTATGGCACAGGATAGAGGACTACCTAACCTCAAAGTCTCTTTAAGTACGTCAAATTCCTTCCCTGTACTACAGGGTAGTGCTGTAAAGATGTTTTTTGAGCTGTACCGTATTACCACTCACTGGCATTAGATGTACTTTTTTTGTGCAAATTAGGAATGCAGTAGCAAAAGGTTTTTAAAAAATCTATTTTTATTATCCTTTACCTACTACTTGGTTTAGTTACATCAGTTTCTCTCTCCAGCTCTCTTTCTTCCTGAGCCATTGCTGCGATTTTCTTATCCCACTCCTTTCCTCTCTTCATCTCATTCTTCATGAGTCATGGATTCCCTTCTCATCCTTTGTCTATCTCTCCTGGTTTCTGTGTCCAGGACTTAGACTTAGTGAAACCATTGCCTTCTTTTTTGAAACTTTCGCCTTACCAATTTCTACTTCACCTACATGTACATACTTTGAGCTACAATATTTGTTGTTTCCTTAATTAATTGCTGTCAGTTCCTTACACTTTCTACTGAATGCAGTGTTTGATGCTGAGGGGATGAACACTAGGACACTCTTCCCCTCTAAGCTAAGCCCCCCCCCCCCTCCCCCCTTCCTAAACAGAGTTTTCCAAAGAAGCTGCCCCCCTTATACCCTACCCAACAAATGAAGCTTCCTCAATATTACATAAGGTATATTTTGGTGTGCTTTAAATGGAATTGTTCGCACACTGGCATCATTGTTACTGACACACAAGCGTATTGCGTATTTATTCTACAGATGTAGGTTTGATTGCTTGCTATTTTTATTGAAGAACTTCATAATAGAAAATTAAAAAAAATGCATGAAAATATACTGTTTTGTCTATTACAGTGAGTATTGAGTAAGCTTGTTTGTTAGTTAGAAGGCCAAGTGAAGTTCTTTGCAGCGTGATGAAAAAAGTATTACCATATCAGTCCAGGGAAGTAGATAACAGTAAACCACTGGCTCTCTGGTGATCCTTTTCTTCAGGGAACATAATTTTTTAAAAACATGTTGATGATGTTATGGTGTTCTACAAGACAGTGGGAGTCCTGCCACACTTTTTGATATAATACACTCTTAACTTTTTGCTGAAGTCCAATTAATTTAATAATATCAATGAAATTGACGACATCACCTTGTTGGCCTTCACTTAGCACGAAATTTTTATACCTCCTGAAAACAAAAAAAAAACTGAAAATTGAGTTGACCCGTGAGACATTTGCCCCCAAATTATGTATCATTAAATGACAAACCCCTCTGGACAATGTGGATTAAACCTCCCTGAAATTCCTTTAAAAAACTAGCAACCCTGACGAGTGTGTGTTATTCGTGTTTGTAGGAAATTCACGTCAAGCCTCTTTATACAAGGGAGGACACTGAGAACCATCCCTTGGATATTCCCGGCAAGTTCCCGTACACAAGAGGACCTTACCCAACTATGTATACCCAGAGGCCGTGGACTATCAGACAAGTTAGCATTTTGCAATAGTTGTGTTTTGTCATAGTGAAAAGTGAGTGTGTATGAATGTAACTGAAACCTTAACCAGACAGACTTGATGAATCCTTAGCTCTGAGATGAGATGTGAAACTTTACGCATAAACTATACATTTCATTATTATTTCGTATTATTGTAGTTTGATTGGAGGGGGAGGGGGAGGGGGAGGG